>JAABUS010000535.1_pt1 | contig 95116 bp, 16 predicted proteins | sample 5560161 | NCBI WGS metagenome assembly JAABUS01 (sample SAMN10711885, study PRJNA513376) | rock metagenome | isolation source: Antarctica rocks | place: Antarctica: Victoria Land, Trio Nunatak nord | collected 2016-01-04
CATACATGGCCATATATAGGGGCATACATGGGCCATATATGGGAGCAGCAATGGGGCATGCATGCGCGCATACATGGGCCATATATGGGGACATACATGGGGCATGCATGCGCGCATACATGTGCCACATGGGAGCAGCAATGGGGCATGCATGCGCGTACATATGGGCTATATATGGGGCAGCCCTATAGGGAGAGTAGGGAAGGGATTCCCTATTATTCCCTTCCCTTCCTTGCTCCGGGGAAGGGAATTACCGAGCCTTCGTTCCCTTCCCTTCCCTACCCTATTCCGTAGCGTAATTCTTTAATTATTTCCGCTTATATACTAGTACTTTAAATTAGGAGATTATATTATAGATTTTAAATTATCGCCTCTATTTATTTTAATATTAAATCGTTTATATATTAATACCTTAAATTAGGAGTTTATATTATAGACCCTAAGTTATTATCTTTACCTCGACGAGTAATAAATTTTTAATTAAGTCTTTATTCGTAGATAAATATTATTAAATTATCGATTTCCTACCGCCTATATACTAGAGCTCTAAATCAAGAGAGTTTAATAAATTCTAAATTATTATCTCTATATCGTTATTATTAATAGTAACAATTATATACCCCGAGTTTTATTATAGTTTTTATATATACCCTAATATATTAGGCCCGAATTAGTATTATTATCTAGTTTATTTATTAGAGATAAATTCGATTCTTTTAAACTAGGCTAGATCCGGCTAGCGCCGCGCTAAAATAGTTCTAATTATAAAGACTTTATTATTTAATTTTTTAATCTTAATACTAGTTAGTTCGATTTATATTAAATTTTCGCGGGTATAAATTATTTTATTTCGTTTACCCTATTAAATCTATACCTCTATATTACTAGGTATTTACTATAAAGATTATAAAGTATAAAATAAATATATTTTACGTTATATTAGAGTCGTTATTATATACGATATAGGCGTCGCCCTTTTTCGTTTTCTATAAATATATTATAACGATACACTAAATTTTATACTTAATTAAGACTATTAATCTCTTAATATTAATTATATACTAGTTATAACTCTACAACTTTTTAAAAAATAAATTTATTATTAATAAATTAATTAAACTATTTTATTTATAGTTTAAATTTTAATTATAGAGTTTTTTCTTTAATAACTAGTTAGGTACTTTATAGCGCGGCTTTAATTAATTACTCTAGTTTCAATCTAGGCTAAATATAGTCTCTATTTCAATTTTAAATTAATATATAATCTTAAGACTTTAATATTTACTCTAGATTCGATGATTATATTTTTAAAGTTTATCGCTATCTCTATATTCAATCTCTTCGGCGTTCGAGATATATAAACTAGCTCGTACTTCTAGGGGGTAAACGATACTTTATAAATAACTATTTATTTTAAATAGATATCGTAGGCTCGTTCTAAATTTATATAATTCTTTTTTATACTCTCGTTATAGGTAAATAAATAGACGTCGTCTATAAATCCTTCGACCTATATTAATAGGTTTATTTTAGTATACTCCTCGATTAATAATATATTAAAAAATAGAAAAAGTACCGATAAAATAGGCGATCTTTATAGGATACTCGTTTTTTTTAATTATACTCGTTCTTCCCTTAAAAATTACGGATATAGTTTTATCCGATAAAAAGTTTATTATCTAGTTAATAATTAGGCTAGGTATACTTTTTATTCGTAGATTATATAATAATCTTTTATATAAGACGTTATTAAACGCTCCCGTTATATTTAATAATAATAAATTTACTATCTTTCTCCTCCCGTTTTTACTATAATTCTATATAATATATACTAAGTCTATAAGAATCTCTAGCGCGGTTTCTATTAAATATTTTCGTCTAGCCTCTATTTATTATAATAGTAATAGTTTATACTCCTCCGTTATATTATTTAATTTTCTAGAGATAACTACTTCTAGCGCTTTACTAAATATATTAAAGAGTATAATAAACCTATATAATTTTAACTTTAAATAACTACCTCTCTTCGATTTTTTAAAAATTATTATATTAATTTTTTTAAAATACCTCGGGTAGTATCTCTATCTAAAGTAGACCTAGAATAAATAAATAATAATATTTATTACTTCCGTTCTTATTATAATTTTTAGGAACTAGTTCGGGATTCTAGTTATTCTTAATGTTTTATCAATAATTAGGTACTATATTATTTTATATATTTTTATCTTAATTATGTCCTAGTTTATTTTAATAGACTTTAAGTATTTTATTCTATCGATATTACCTAGATTTATTATCGGTAAAAGAGAGAAAAGTATTTTTTATAAAATTTTTATTTTACTCTCGAAATCTCTAGCTTTTCCTTATTTATTATTTTTAATAATTAGGAATTAAGAAAGTTTCTTAAAGTAGTTATTTTTTTCTCTTTTTTATTTAATAAACTTTTATACTCTCGTCGGCTTTAGCGAGGCTTTATATATATTTTCCTATTAAGAAAATATTTTTATTCTTCGAATTACGCGTATTCTTTCGTTATTTATTATATTTAGAGTCTTTTTTATCTAGATATTTCGATTTTATTTATACTCTTTTATATATTCCTTTACTTTTAACGTAATATTAATATAATAAGAGTTCTAGTAATATTTAGCTCCTTAATATAAACGGGCCTATAAAATTATAAACTCGATAATTTTTTAGAAATATTTTATTATTTTATTTAAATATTAATTATTATTTTCTTTACTCTCGAGTTTTAACTTCTCTAGTACCTAGTAGAGGGACTTTATACTTTATCGTATTTTCTTTCGGGTAATATTTTCTTTAATCTTCTTTTAAATATAATAAATATATAATATTACTCTTTTTTATATTTATTTAAATTCCGTTATTACTAGCCTATAATCGGAGTTATAATATAAGTCTTCGCGGATTATAAAATTATTTATAAATTAATATACTCTTTTTATAAAGAACGATAAATCGATTATATTTTTATATTCTCGGGCTTTTTATATAATAGACGTTTCTAATAACTTTAGTTTTCTTTCTCTCGACTTTATTATTCCTAGGAAATAATTAGTTATAATATAATATATATATCGCCTAGTATTATTCTAGTTAGGGTAGTAGAGATCAAAATTCTATAAAAGAATATATTCGTTTTCCTCCGCTAGTACTTTCTCTAATAATAATAATATTAACGGACTATTAATCGAGGTATACTATATTAATAATAAATTATATATAGAGATAAATATTAAAAGTTTTAATTTATACTAAAGATAGTTTTAACTCTAAAATCCTAGTTAATCTCTAAAGTATATAATACTCTTTGGGTTTAGAGTATCCGAGAATTAGAGCCGAACTATAAAACTCTAGCGAGTAATTTTAAATAGTTCTAGAGAGTTACTCTATAGAAATTAATATTAGCGCGACTTTCTAGAGATTCTCTTAAGAGTTAAGTCGTAATTATTGTCTCAATAATCTTGATAGAGGCTAGGTACTTATTAAATTATTATAATTTTTAGCGTAAATTAAGACTTTTAGTATATATCTCTATATATTATAAATTTATACTTTTTTATAATAGGGGATTCCTCGACTAGTAGCCTCTTCCTTCCCGATTTTATTTAACCGAGATTTCTTTTTATTTCTTCACTCTTTTAATATAATTTTTATAAAATATAAATTACCTCTATAATAAACTAGCTCCTAGTTATTCGTATCGATTCTTTTATTTATATAGAAGTATATACGAGTCTCTAGGCCTCTCTTATATATTAGGTAGAAATAATTAATATTATTATTATATAATACCTAGGTAGCGGGGTTCTAACTAGGTTCTTAAATAATTAAAATATTAATATCTTTAATTTACTCGTTTTAAAGTAATTTTATTATTAACTTCGATTCCTTTTTAATATTATATTATACGACTACGTTAGAGATTATAATTATATTAGATTTAAATATAACTATTTTATTAAATATTTTAATAAACGAGCGATTTTTATAATAATAAATAAAATTTAAAATTTCGCTCTATATAGATTAAAATAATCTAGTATTATTTAGAATACTATTTATTTTTTCGAATAAATATTATATTATATTAAGACTAGATAATATTATAATATAGTTTTATTTAATTTATCCTAGTTAATTTATTTTAGATTTAATCTAGTTTTAAACTAGTTTCTCTATTTTTTTCTTAATATAACCGAGATAAGAAATAAATAAATACTCTATATATTAGTTTTTATTTAAAAAGTAGTTAGCTCTATTTAAATTTTCGTCTTTTATCTTTTATTTTAATTTACTCTTATATTATAACTATATTATAATTTAATAAACCTAGTTTTTAATTTAATAAATATCTAGATATTAATTCTATCTTTTAATATTATAAAAGATTAATTATTTAATTAGTATTTCTTAGTATTAAAATAATTATTATAAAGAATTAATCCTCTTACCCCGAAGACCGCGTATAATAATACTTCGTCGAAGTTTTAAATAACTTTATTAGTTTTCTTAATACCCTCGATTATTTATATATTTAAGTCGAGAGTACGTCGGTAAATCGAAAACCGGCTCCAGCGGCTCGGGGCCTAAACGTATTACCTCGGGCGCTCGAAAGATACCTAGAGCGCCCCTAGCGCTCGACGGTAGCCTAAGGCGCCCGACAGTGGCCCGATAGTAGCTCGATAGTGGCTCGGAGCCAATACGCAGCCAGCTTCGGGCGTATAATACGCGTAAATAGCGCTAAATACGTACCTACTCTAGGGGCCGCTCCAGGGGCCAGATCATATGATTTAGGGCCTAAAATTTTGAAAATTCTTGATGTTCTATAATCGCCCTTATCGACGGTAGCGACCCCCCGGAACGACCCCTAACGCCAGCAAGTTTTAATCCCCGGAATCGATCGATTCAGGCGAAATCCTCGCGGGGGTAATGCGCAGGCCATGCGCCAGGGCATGCGCCAGGGGTTTAGGGGTGCGACAGTGATAGTCATAGAGGTGCGACAGCGACAGGACTATGGCCATGGATGGAATGCGCTATGGCCATGAATGGAATGGGGCCATGGCCATGAATGGAATAGGGCCATGGCCATGAACAGGGGCCATGAACAGGGGCCATGGACGGGGGTCAAAGTTGGTGGCGCACCCCTAATTTAGCTCCCGTTAGGGGTGGTTTTAGGCTGGCTCGGTATACGCCCGAGTGGCCTTAGGCCCCTTGGCTGTATACGTCGGGCTCCTATCGAGTCGGTAGATAAGTGTCGCGTTTAAGACTCCCGGGGCGCTCGTCGAGCGCCCTAAACCACGATCGAGCCACTTTTCGTTTTACCGACGTAATTTCTTATTTAATATTTTATCTTTATTTATATCTCCTCTCTTTTCTTTTATACTATATACGTAGTTTTTAATTTATATTATTATTTAAATAATAATTTAAATTATATTTTAACTTTTTATAAAGTAATAATATATTATATATATTTATACCCCGTTAAAGGCGCTAGTATATTATATATATCTAGACTCCGTTACCTCTATAATATTATTATTTATTAATACGGGGTTCTAGTTTTAATATCGCGGGGTTTTAATTTTTAATAATTTTATATCGAATTAATATTCCTCTATATTATTAGAATTCTTAAAGATTAATTTTATTATTAAATTTAAAATTTAAGAATTATTTACTAATAAACCCCGTAATTATTTTACGTTTTTTATATTAATATTAAACTACTAGTTATATATTAATAATTTTAAATATTATAATTTTAATCTCTCTTCTCTTTTTAAGGAAAAAACCTATTATTATTATAATATTAAATTTAATCTCGAGACGTTTTAAAGAATTTAGTAACGATAATATTAATTAAACCCTCTCCGACGACTCTCGTCGTAAAAATAATAATAAATTCGGAGGTATTACTACTTTTAAAAATATTTTAAAAATATAATTTAAAGTTATTAAAGAAGAAAATCGTCGCTTAAAATAATAATAAAAATTAGAGGTATTATAAATTTAAAATTTAAAATTAAAAACTATAAAATCCTATTATTTTTATATATATTAACGGAGTATTAATAGAATTTATTATTTTTAATAGAAGTCCCCTAATTATTATACTTACTAGTGAAATAATACTAAGTTTAACTACGTTTAATAGAGATATTTTTATTAGGGCGAAAATACTACGCCTTAATAAAATACGTTTTTATAAAGATACGAGCGAAGGTAAATATTTATACTAATTCCGCGACGTAAATATTAAGTTTTTAATTAGTTCTAAATATTTCACTAACGATTATTTAAAAATCGTGTATTATATAGACTCGTTAAAAAGTAACTCTTTAATATAATAATATAAATACTAATATTCTAATAATTTAGTTAATATTATATTCAACTTTTCTAATAAGTTCTTTTTTAATTTAATAGTAAATCTAGTTAACTATTATTTCCTTATTTATAAAAAGTAGAGGGAAGTTAAATAACAGTTTAATTAAAAGATATTATTATTTAAGATTTATTTTAAAGAAATAAAGACTTAATTACTCTCGTTTTTAAAGAAATATAAAGTAAATTTCTTCTTAACTAAATTTAAACCTAAATTTAAAAATAAGATTCTTAATATTAATAATATATTTATTTAAAAGGAAGAAATCCTTATTTAAATTATTATATAAAAAAAGATTATAAAATATATATAGTTAGTAAGTAGTTTTGATTTTAATTCGGGTTCCTAATTAAAAAACCCTAATAAAGAAAAATTTATAATAAACCGAATTATTAAACTTAATACCGGCGATAGTATTAAATAAATATATTTAAAAGAGAAAAGTAAAAAGCGTAAAACTAATATTATTAATTCTTTATATAATAAGATTATTTATTAATATTATAAAATAGAAAGTTATATTAAATTTAAATATCTCGATAAAGATAAATTAGTTATATATATCGGCGCGGTATTAATAAAAAACGATTAAATCTAATTTACGCCTCGGAAGAAAAGTAAAAAAAACGATTAATAGAAATATACTCTTTTATTATTTCTAAAAGTTAAATTATTTTTTAGGGTAAAATTAAATAATTTATTATCTTAATTAACTTTAAAGTATAGATTAATTTAATTTTATAACGGTTTATTATTAAAAATAATTTAAAACTTTATAATATTACTTTATTACTAGCCAAATTAATTAGCGGGTAAAATATATATTATTATAATTTATATTAATTAAATTATTAAATAGTCGATAACTAGGGTTAAGAACGTAAATATAATATTTTATTCTACGTTATAAATCTTAAAGATTTAGACGTTATTCTTAATATATTTAGATTATATTAATTAAGAATATTAATTAATTCTAAAGAGGATTAATAGCGGTTTAAAGTTAATACTAGTAATGTATAAATTAAGAAATTAACTAAATTTACTAGTAATTTTAAAAATAAACCGAATATATTCGTAATAATATATATTATAATAATATAAGGTAAATAGGGAAAACTTCCTAATCTAAAGATTCCTAAAGTATTTATAAAGTTTTATAATATTTTTTCTAATAAAAAAACGGGTACTCTATTTATTTTTAAATAAGAGGATTATATTATTAAAATAAAAATTAATAAAAAACTACTTTATAAATCTCTTTATAATTTATCTTTAGTTAAACTATCGGAGTTACGGTATTATTTTATTTAGAATCTTTTTTTTATAAAAGCTGGATCCGTTATCTAATTTCTTTAATTAAAGTATTTATTTTTTTATATTTAAAAAGAATAATAAGTTATATTTTTATATTAATTATCGAGGCTTAAACGCGGTAATTATTAAGAATCGATACTCGTTATCTTTAATTACTAAAATACTAGATTATTTATATAGTTTTAAAATTATTATAAAGTTAGACTTTGAGAATATTTATTATAAGATCTAGATTAAGACAAGCGATAAATTAAAAACGATTTTCTAAACTCGCTATAATTATTTCGAATATTTAATTATATCTTTTAGACTCGTTAACGCGCCGGCGATATTTTAAATTTATATTAATTATATATTTATAAGTTTAGTAAATATAGTATATATAATATATCTAGATAATATCCTAATTTATAGTATTAAGCCGGCGGAGTATTAACGATATTTTAAATAAATATTTAAATAATTACCTTTATTCTAGTTATTTATTAACTTTAAGAAATATTAATTTAATATTAAAATAGTCGAGTTTTTAGGCTTTATTATATTTATTAATAAAATATTTATAAACTTAAAACGTATTAAGATTATTAAAGAATAATCTTAATTGAAAATTTATCGGGAGATATTAGTTTTTCTAGGCTTCGTTAACTTTTATAGGTAGTTTATTTATAATTATTTTAATATAATTACGTTATTTACTAATTTATTTAAAGGTAGTAAAATAAATAAAAAAGTAAATCTATTAAAATCAATAGACGGCGCTACGAAAGTATTCTAGATTTTATAAAATATATTTATAAACGCGTCTTTTCTACGCTATTACGATCTAATTAAATAATTATATATAAAGACGAATATTTCTAACTTTAATCTTAATTTATTATAATAAAACGAGGATAATTATTAGCGCCCTACGAGGTTATAATTTAAAATATTGAAAATATACTAGTAAATAATTATAAGTATCGCTTTTTATTACTAGCGCGTAGGCTTTAAAAAAAGTCGTTTATTTATAAAGTAATTATATTATAATCCCGGTTTATTATTTATAGAAATTATTTCTATCGTTATACTTTATAACTTAGTTATAGCGACGTTACTAGTTATAGTAAACGGGTTAATATCGTTTTCTATATTAAGATTTTCTTATTCTTTTAACTACGTTATTTTTAATACTTTTTTCTCTTTAATAAACGACTAGCGCGCTATTATATAATTATTTATAAAATTCTAAATATACTCGATAGAGTTTAAATTAGGGTTATTACCGAGCTAGTTTAAAAAATAAATATAATATTAAATAAATAACGATTTCTACTACTACGATATATAATTACTAGTATCGTTTTATATAAAATATATCGGCCGGTTTAAATAGAGTGTAGCGAAGTAGTAATATACCAGTAATAGGAGTAATTCTAGAATATATTTCTAGTACCGATACTAGTTAATTCTACCCCGTTTTAAGTATCTATAGAGTAAAAAGTTAAAATATCTAGAGTAGGATAAAACCCGGTTATATATAACCCTCTCGCCGAGAAAAATCGTAACTCTCTCTATATATATAGTCTTTTCCGTTTATTTTCGTAGTATATCCGTAGTTATTAATTAGAGAATAGACGCGTCTCTTAGCTTTAGTTCTTCCGGTTAATAAATATAATATAAACTCTTCTAATTCTAAGTAATTACCCCTTAAAACATAGACGTTATATATCCGGAAAATACTTTTTCTAAATACGTAGGCTTTTACTTCTTATTTTTTAATTAAATAATATATATTTTACCCTAATTCTTATTTAATTTAATTAATATCTCGTTAATATAAATAACTAAATCCTAGCCGAGAATAAATCTCTAGTATATATAATCTAGGTACTAGTTATAGTATTTCTCCTATATCTCTAGCGTAAGATTAGGTTTCGAATATTAAGAATATTTATTTAATCCCGCCTCTTAAAAGACCTTCTTTATCGTTTTTCGTAATATTTTAATATATACTTTACGGGCTACTATTATTTATAATTTCCGGCGGTATATATAACTAGATATAATTAACTATATTATACGGTCGATTTCTTCTTAATATAGTAATAGGGGCCGGCCGGACCGCGTATTTACTATTAAATTATAGGTATAAATAGAGTTATCGCTATAGATTTTGGCCTATTTAATTAAATAGTATATATTATTCGTAATTAAAGTAATTACGACCCCGGTATATATTTGAATAACTTTAAAAAGTATTTTTTTAATATTCCGGGTATAGATAATTACTCTCTATATAACTAGGTTTATTTCTCGGTATTGTTTTTTATAATATCTAAGGCCGCTAGCGTAGAGCTAGTAGTTTAGTAATAGTATAAAAGACGTAAAGTAGTTACGGGGTTTATTACTAAGTAATTCTTAAATCCTAGATTTAATAATAGAACTAATCTCTAAGAATTCTAATAAAACGAGGGAATATTAACTCGATATAGGATTATTAAAAGTTAGAACCCCGCGATATTAAGACTAGAACCCCGTATCGATAAATAATAATATTATAGAGATAGCGGGGCGTAGGTATATATAATATATTATTATTTTATAATTATTTTTCTCTTTAGGCCCTAGTCCCTAGGTATTTAAATATTTTAGTTAAAAAATATTTATTAAAAAACCTTTAAACCCTCTAAAGGAAATAAGAGAAAAAAGTTATTTAATATAACGACGTTATTATACGATAATTTAAATATAAGGCTACGTACCTAATCCTTTAATATTTATAATATTAGTTACGGAATAGTATTTAGTTAATTAGTCGAAATTTATTAAAAAACCTTTAAAACCCTATAAGAGAAATAAGGGAAAAGAGTTTTCTAGTTTATACTATTAGTCCTATAGCGCTAATATATAATACTAGTCGCGGAATAATACGAAACTATTTCTTATAGTATTATTATATAGTATTAATAGTAGAAGAGTAATACTACTAAATTACCCCTATTATATAGTAGTATTAATAGTAAATAAATAATATATTTATAAAGTTATCCTTATAGCGCTAATATGTAGTAATAGTAATTAATTAAATAATATTTCTTTCGTCCCTATAGTACTATTATATATAATAGTAACGGAGCGAAATAGTATATACTATCGTTCCTATAGCGCTTATAGTACTTATAGTAAATATAGTATATTAGATTATTTCTATAGTACTTATAGTATTAGTAGCGGAATAGTAGTAACTATCTTTATTATATACTCCTATTATACTATAAAAATACTAATAGTAAAGTATTATATATAAGTAGTATAACTTTAATAATATACCCGGAGATTAGTAATAATATAACTACTATAGTAACGATTATATTTATTAATAAAAACGAGGTAGCGGAGCGGAGGCGCGTATCGATATATTATAATAATAAAGTATTTAGCGCGACGGTTTATTATTAAAATAAACTCGCTCGCCTATTTATTTTCTCTCTTCGTAACTCTTTTAGTCTTTTTTATATATTATTACTCTAGCTCTATAATAGTATTCTAGTATTATAAATAATATATAAATAATATTTTCGTTATATATAACTTTCTTCTAACTCTATAAATAACTTTTATTTATCGATAATATTAGTTTATTTATATTAATATAGTTTAGTTATAAATATATTAATAAATATAACTCGTCCGCTATCGGCGCGACTACGTAATATTAATTATAATAGTAATTTACTACGTTTCGTAACTCCTTTACCAAGTTTATTTCTATTAATTTAATAATAATTATATTCGAGGTACGCCCCCTCCTTATATACTCTATTATATTAATCGCTACGGAATCGGTTATTATATAAAGGTAAATTATAACCGTAAATTTTAAAGTAGTATATATTAATAATAATAAATCCCTAAACTTTTCCGAAGGAAAATAAGGAGATTTATATACTAATATATTTATATCGGTAATAGGACTCCTAAAGAAGAATATAAATATAATTTAATAAATAAAGAAATTATTTAATAACGTAAAATATATAATAAAATAATAGTAACTAGTAGGTAAACCTCTACTATAATTACTAATTTATAAAATTAATTAACGACGGCGAACTAACGTATTAAGGAATTAAAGGCGATAAATAAGGTTCTCGAAAAAAAGACCGAAAGTTTCCGTTAATATAAACGGGATTTAGAGAGTCCCGAGGAAAACAATATTTTTAAGAATTATATTAAGGAGACTATATCTTCTTCTAATAATTCCGATAATAATTAAATCTTTCGTATAATATAATAGTAATATCGATTTTTTTCTTTTTAAATCGGCGCTAACTAAACTTACCTAGATATATTATTTAATAATATATTCTAGGCGTTTATATAGACTATATTTAAAGTAAAAGTATTTTTATAAATATAATATCTTATCGCTATCGTATATAAATAGTTTAATAATAAATTAAATTTAGTTATACCCTAAAACCGTATAATAAAATTATAAATATAGAGGAGAATATCCGTTATATAAGTATTAATATAAAAGTAGTAATATTTATTTTTAATATCGGCTCCGTTTACTCCGCTTTATTATTTTATACGATTAAGTAACCTCTTTAATTATATTTATATATTTATATTTACTACCCGCTTATTTAAAGGCTTTAATTAGTTTATTAATATTAATAAACTCTTTATCTAATAGTTATTAATTATATTCTTCGCCCTAACTAATTTATTTAATTTTATACTAGATATTTTCTTTATTTTTAATTTTATCGATTACCTCTTCTACCTCCTATAATTTATTATTATTAATAAATTCGGGGGTTTATATAAAAGATTCCGCCGTATTAATATAATCGCGAAGATAATATAATTTAAATAACGATATATAAAAGATATTATAAATTCTATATATAGAAAATAGTAGTAGGCGGTAAATTTATACTTTTATTTTATTAATAATCCTAAAGGGCTCTATAAACTTATAAGATAATTTCTTATTTAGGCGCTTTTATTTTAAGTTCTTTATTATTAATATAACTAAATTATTAATTTTATAACTTTATAGTTTATATATTTTATTATACTATTTAATTTAATATTCGGTAGCGCTTTATAGGCGCTTTGTAACTTTATTCTTTAAAGTTTATAACTATTATATTTTATTATTTATAACTAGTATTCTTCTTTCCTTAGAATTAACCTCGACCTCTTAACGGATTTTAGGATAATAATAATATTATATAAAAAAATAGTATCGTCCCGACGACGGTATTTTAATTATTATTTATTAAGAATTCTATTATAGGTAGTAATCTAACTTAATTAATTTATTTATTATTAATAAATATACGTAAATAGTACTTTAATACCTAATTTTAGTATTTTATTTATTTATCCGTTTAGGGGTAAAAAATAGTATTTAAGCGTCGTTTAATTTTCGAATAAAAATATATAACCGACTAGAAGACGCTCGTAAAAATAGAGCCTCTATTATTAATAATACTATGAAATATACTATAACGATAAATAATTTTAGAATAAAATACTTCCGCTAGTTAAACGGTATCGATTTTAATAATTATAAATATATATTTAATTATTTTAGTAAATCGATTTATAATAATAAAAATAGTATTATAAATAATACTTTTATATTTACTAGGCGGTAAACTAGTTATAAAATCTATAGAAATTTCCTTCTATAATTAAATAGTAATAAGAAGCGAATTTAATTTATTATATAAATAATATCGCGGCGCCTTCGTCCGTTAATATATATCGTAAGTTTTAATATAGTCTATAACTTACTTTAGGCTACCCTCCTAGAAAAAATTTCGGGTAAATAATTTATACGATTTTTAAGCGCTAAAATAAATTATTAGAAAATTATTATAATATCTCTTTATAAACTCTTCTCTTAGAGCTTTATCTCTTAGTATATAAAAACGACTATTATATTTTAATAGTCCCTCGGAGTCTATAACCTATACTTTATTCTTTATATAGCGGCGGTTCTTTAGCGTATTTACTCTAGTTCGAAAAGAGTTTATTTAATTATTATAAATTAATATTTCCTAAATTAATATTTTAATAAACCTTTTAAGATTATTATATATAGTTTTAAATACTACTATAATATCCCGCCTTAGAATTATTACTTTTAATTTTATAATTTAAAAAGTAGGGGTTATAACTACTTTTATTTTCTTATTTTCTTCCGATAATTAACCGCTAGTCCAAAGAGTAAGTTTATTCTAAAGTATTAATAATAATTTAATATTTAACGGCGATACTCCTTTATAATTAAAACACCGCGACGGTATATTAATAGAATTTAATTTTCTAGTTTAATAGAAAATCTTAAAGTTATAAATAGTTAATTTAAATACCTAGCGAGCCTACCTAAAGTTTAATTTTTTCTATTTTATAAAACTCTTTAAATTATTATAATTAATCTAGATTTTAATATAATAGGGGCTATCTTCTAAATAATATCACTATTATTTTATTACTACTATAATAATAAATAATTCTTAATTATAAATCTTATAGTTTTATTCTAGGGGATTTAATTTCCGCGATTAGAATATTATAAAATATTAATAACTATCTTTATCTTATTATAATAATATAAAGTTAAAGTTAAAGTTAGAAGTATCCGTCTCTATATATAATTATTTAATTAGATCGTAATAGTATAGAAAAGGCGCGTTTACGAATATATTTTATAAAATCTAAAACGCTTCCGTAGCGCCGTTTATTTATTTTAACGAATTAATTTTTTTACCTACTTTACTACCTTTAAATAAATTAGTAAATAGTATAAATATATTAAAATAATTATAAATAAACCGCCTATAGAAGTTAATGAAACCTAAAAAGATTTATATCTCCCGATATATTTTTAATTAAGGTTACTCTTTAATAGTCTTAATATATTCCGGGTCTATAACTACTTTATTAATAAATATAATAAAATTTAAAAACTCGACTATTTCGGTACTAAATTAATATTTCTTGAAGTTAATAAATAACTAGAACTAACGTAATTATTTAAATATTTATTTAATATACCGTTAATATTCCGCCGGATTAATACTATAAATTAAGATATTATCTAGATATACTATATATATTATATCTACTAAATTTATAAATATATAATTAATATAAGTTTAAAATATCGCCGGTATATTAGCGAGTCTAAAAGGTATAACCAAATATTCGAAATAATTATAACGAGTTCGGAAAATAATTTTCTATTTATCGCTTTCTTTAATCTAGATTTTATAATAAATATCCTTAAAGTCTAATTTCGTAAAGATTTAAGAACCGTATAGGCGGTCTAATATCTTAATAATTAAGAGTAGTGAGTATCGATTTTTAATAATTACTATATTTAAATCTTAGTAATTAACGTAAAGATATAGCCTACTATTCTTTTTAAATATAAAAAGAATAAATACTCCGGCTAAAAAGATTAAATAACGGATCTAGCCTTTATAAAATAAAGATTCTAAATAACGTTATAGCTCCGATAACTTAATTTAAAATAAATTATAAAGAGGTTTATAGGGCGGTTTTTTATTAATTTTTATTTTAATAATATAATCCCCCTATTTAAAAATAAATAGAGTACTCGCTTTCTTATTAAAAAAAAACGTTATAAAATATTATAAATTCCCTAGGAATCTTTAGGTTAAGAAGTTCTTTCTATTTACTTTATACTATTATAGTATATACGACCGCGAATATATTCGGTTTATTTTTAAAATTACTAGTAAATTTAACTAGTTCCTTAATTTATAAATTATTAGAATTAATTTTAAACTACTATTAATCGGCTTTAGAATTAATTAATATCTTTAATTAATATAATTTAAGTATACCTAGAATAATATCTAAATCTTTAAGATTTATAATATAGAATAAAGTATTATATTTACGCCCTTAATTTTAATTATCGACTATTTAATAGTCTAATTAATATACGTTATAGTAATATATACTTTACTCGCTAATTAATTTAACTAGTAGTAAAGTAACGTTATAAGATTTTAAATTATTTTTAATAATAAACTATTATAAAATCAAATTAATTTATATTTTAAAGTTAATTAAAGTAATAAGTTACCTAATTTTATTTTAAAGAGTAATCCAGTCTTTAGAAAAAATAAAAGAGTATATTTTTATTAATTTGTTTTTTTACCCTTCTTCCGAGGCGTAAATTAGACTCGATTGTTTTTTACTAATATTATACCGACGTTTATAATTAATTTATCTATATCGGGATATCTAGGCTTAATATAACTTTCTACTCTATAATAATAATAAATAATCTTATTATACGAAGAATTAACGGTATTAACTTTATATTTATTATTTTTCTTTTTTAAATATACCTATTTAGCGCTATAACCGGCGTTAGGTTAATAATTCGGTTTATTATAAACTTTCCTTTATTAGGGTTCTTTAACTAGGAACCCGAATTAAAATTAAAATTATCTATTAATTATATATACTCTAGATTCTTTTCTTATATAATAATCTAGGTAAGAATTTCTTCCTTCTAAATAAATATATTACTAGTACTAAAAATCTTATTTTTAAATTTAGGTTTAAATTTAATTAAAAAGAAATTTACTTTATATTTCTTTAAAACTAGGCCTTTATTTCTTTAAAAGAAACTTTAAATAACGATATCTTTTAATAAAGTTATTATTTAACTTCCTTCTATTTCTCGTAAACGAGGAGATAACGGTTAACTAGATCCGTTATTAAATTAAAAAGAAACTTCTTAAAAAAGCTAAACGTAATACTAGTTAAACTATATAAATCGTAGTATTTATATTATTATATTAAAGGGTCACCTTCTAACGAGTCTATATAATATATAATCTTTAAATAGTCGGTAGTGAAATATTTAAAACTAATTAAAAATTTAATATTAACGTCGCGGAATTAGTATAAATATTTACCTTCGCTCGTATCTTTATAAAAACGTATTTTATTAAGGCTTAGCGTTTTCGCCTTAATAAGGATATCCTTATTAAATATAATTAAACTTATTATTATTCCTCCGGTAGGTATAATAATTAGGGGATCTTTATTATAAATAGTAGATTCTATTAATACTCCGCTAACGGGCGTAGAAGTAGTAGGATTATATAATTTTTAATTTTTAATTTATAATACCCCTAACTTTTATTATTATTTAAGGCGACGATTTTCTTTTTTAGTAATTTTAAATTATATATCTAAAGTCTTTTTAAGGGTAGTAATATCTTCGAATTCGCTACCGTCTTTATAGCGGGGGTCGTTAGAGGGGGTTTAGTCGATATTATTATTATTAAATTCTTCTAGACGTCTCGAGGTTAAACCCGATATTATAATAACAATAAACTCTTTCTTTAGAAAGATTAAGAAATTAAAATTATAATATTTAAAGCCGCTAGCGTAGAGCTAGCGGCTTAATAATAATATAAAAAATATAAAATAATTACGGGGTTTATTATTAAATAGTTTTTAAATCCTAGATTTAATAATAGAATTAATCTCTAAAAATTCTAATAAAACGGGGGAATATTAACTCGATATAAAATTATTAAAAGTTAGAACCCCGCGATACTAAGGCTAGAACCCCGTATCGATAAATAATAATATTATAGAGGTAGCGGGGCGTAGGTATATATAATATACTAGCGCCTTTAACGGGGCGTAGGCGTATATAACGTACTATTATTTTATATTTCTATATAGATATAATTTAATAAGTAGTTATTTATATATAAATAATTATTATTATAAAATTCTATAGTAGGGTTAAATAAACTTAGTATTTCTAATATTTTAAATTATAACCTCGTATAGTACTCTAGTCGCGGAAATTAAATTCTTTATAATAAAATTATAAGATTTATAATTAAAAATTACTCGTTATTATAATAGTAATAAAATAATAATAATATTACCTAGAAAATAGTCTTTATTATATTAAAATCTAGACTAATTATAATAATTTAAATAGTTTTATAAAATAGGAATTAAATTTTAAATAGGCCCGTTAAGTATTTAAATTAACTATTTATAACTTTAAGATTCTCTATCGGGCTAGGAAATTAGATTTTATTAATCTATTATCGCGGCGCTTTAATAATTAAGGAGTATCGCCGTTAAATACTAAATTATTATTAATACTTTAGAATAAACTTACTTTTTAGACTAGTAATTAATTATCGAAAAGAGATAAAAAAGTAAAGATAACTATAACTTTTATTATTTAAATTATAAAATTAAAAGTAATAATTCTAAAACGGGAGGTTATAATAGTATTTAAAATTATATATAATAATCCTAAAAGGCCTATTAAAACGCTGATTCGGGAATTATAAATTTATAATAATTAAATAAAATCTTTTCTAACTAGAGCGAATATACCGAAGGACCGTCGTTATATAAAGAATAAAGTATAAATTATAAACTCCGAGGGACTATTAAGATATAATAATTACTTTTATATACTAAAGAATAAAGCTCTAAAAGAAGAGTTTATAAAAAAATATTATAATAATTCTTTAATATGTTATTTTAGCGTTATAAAATTATATAAATTATTTACCCGAAAATTCTTCTAGGAGGGTAGCCTAAAGTAGATTATTAACTATATTCAAATTTATAATATATATTAACGAACGAAGGCGCCGCGATATCGTTTATATAACGAATTAAATTCGCTTCCTATTAATATTTAATTATAGAAGGAGATTTCTATAGATTTTATAACTAGTTTACCGCCTAGTAAATATAGAGATATTATTTATAACACCGTCTTTATCGTTATAAATCGAGTTATTTAAATAATTAAATATATATTTATAATTATTAAAATCGATATTATTTAACTAGCGGAAATATTTTATTTTGAAATTATTTACTACTATAGTATATTTAATAATATTATTAGCGATAAAGACTCTATTTTTACGAGCGTTTTTTAATTAATTATATATTTTTATTCGAAAATTAAACGACGCCTAAATATTACTTTTTACTATTAAATAAATAAATAAATAAAGTATTAAAATTAGGTATTAAAATCCTATTTACGTATATTTATAAATAATAAATAAATAAATTAGGCTAGGTTATTATTTATAATAGAATTCTTAATTAATAATAATTAGAGTACCGTCGTCGGAACGACGTTTTTTATATATATATATAGTTATTATCCTAAAATCCGCTAGGAGGTCGAGGATAACTCCTAGGAAAAAAGAATATTAATTATAAATAATAAAGTATAATAATTATAAACTTTAAAAAATAAAACTATAAAGTATTTTTAAAGCGCTACCGAATTTTAAATTAAATAATATAATAAAATATATAAATTATAAAATTATAAAAATAGTAATTTAATTATATTAATAATAAAGAACCTAAAGTAGAAATACCTAAATAAGAAATTATTTTATAAGTTTATAAAGCCCTTTAAAATTATTAATAAAATAAAAGTATAAATTTACTACCTATTATTATTTTTTATATATAAAATCTATGAAATCTTCTATATATCGTTATTAAATTATATTATCTTCGTGATTATATTAATATAACGGAATCTTTTATATAAGCCCCCGAATTTATTAATAATAATAAATTATAAAAAGTAGAAAAGATAATCGATAAAATTAAAAATAAGAAAAATATTTAATATAAAATTAAATAAATTAATTAAAGCGAAGAATATAATTAATAATTATTAGACGAATAGTTTATTAATATTAATAAATTAATTAAAGCCTTTAAATAGGCGGGTAGTAAATATAAATATATAAATATAATTAAAAAGATTATTTAGTTATAAAAAATAATAAAGCGGGGTAAACGAAACCGATATTAAAAATAAATATTACTATTTTTATATTAATAATTATATAGCGGACGTTCTCCTTTATATCTATAACTATATTATATAGTTTAGAGTATAAATGAATTTAATTTACTATTAAAACTATTTATATACAATAACGATAAAATATTATATTTATAAAAATATTTTTATTTTAGGTTTAATTTATATAAACGCCTAGAAAATATTATTAAGTAATATATCTAAGTAAATTTAATTAGCGCCGATTTAAGAATAAAAAGAATTCGATATTATTATTATATTATATAAAATATTTAATTATTATCGGAATCTTTAGAAGAAGATATAATATTTTTAATATAATTCTAAACTCTTTAGTTTCCTCGGGACTCTTTAGGTCCTATTTATATTAATAGAAAATTTTAATTTTTCTTCGAGGACTTTATTTATCGCTTTTAATTCCTTAATATACTAGTTTACCGCCGTTAATTAATTCTATAAATTAGCGATTATAGTAGAGGTTTATTTATTAACTATTATTATTTTACTATATATTTTATACTACTAAATAGTTTATTTTCTTATTAATTTATATTTACGTTTTTCTTTAAGAGTTTTATTATTATTACGGGTTATAAACTACTTTACTTTCCTTCGAAAAGATTTAGAGATTTATTATTATTAATATATATTATTTTAAAATTTACGGTTACAATTTATCTTTATATAGTAGTCGATTCTATAACGATTAATATAATAGAGTATATAAGGAGGGGACGTACCTCGAATATAATTATTATTAAATTAATAGAAATAGACCCGGTAAAGGAGCTATAAAGTATAATAAATTACTATCGTAGTTAATATTATATACTCGTATTAATAACGGACTAGTTATATTTACTAGTATATTTATAACTAGAATAAATTAATATAAATAAATTAATACTATCGGTAAATAGGAGTTATCTATAAAGTTAGAAGAAAGTTATATATAATAAGAGTACTATCTATATATTAATTATAATATTAGAATATTATTATAAAGTTAGAGTAATAATTTATAAAAGAGGCTAAAGAAGTTATAAAGAGAGAAAATAAATAAACGGGCGCGTTTATTTTAATAATAAACTATCGCGCTAAATACTTTAATATTAATATACGTCGATACGCGCGTCTACTCCGCTACCTCGCTTTTATTAATAAATATAATTATTACTATAATACTTAGATTATTACTAATCTCCGGGTATAATATTAGAGTTATACCGCTTATATATAATACTTCGCTACTAGTATTTATTATAGTATAGTAGGAATATATAATAAGGGTAGTTATTATTATTCCGTTACTAGTATTATAAATACTATAGGAGTAATTTAATATACTATATTTATTATAAATACTATAAATATTATAGGAACGATAATATATATTATTTCGCTCCCTTATTATTATATATTATAGTATAGTAGAGACGAGAAAAAATTATTTAATTAATTATTATTATTATATATTAACGCTATAGGGACAGTTTTATAAATATATTATTCGTTTACTACTAGTATTATTATATAATAGAAGTAGTATAATAGTATTACTCTATCGTTACTAGTATTATTTAATAGTACTATAGAGTTAACCCTAATTTTAATAGTTTCGTATTATTCTACGACTAGTACTAAATGTTAATATTATAGGATTAATAGTATAAATTAGAAGATTCTTTTTCTTTATCTCTTTATGAGGTTAAAGATTTTTTAATAAATTTCAACTAATTAACTAAATATTATTTCGTAACTAGTACTATAAATATTAAAGTATTAAGTATATAATTTTATATTTAAATTATCGTTCATATAACGCCGTTATATTAAATAACTTTTTTCTCTTATTTCCTTTAGAGGGTTTAAAGGGTCTTTAATAAATATCTTTTAATTAAAATATTTAAATATCTAGAGACTAGGGCCTAAAGAGAGAGATAATTATAAAATAATAATATACTATATATACCTACGCCCCGTTAAAGGCGTTAATATATTATATATATTTATACTCCGTTACCTCTATAATATTATTATTTATTAATACGAAGTTCTAGCCTTAATATCGCGGGGTTTTTATTTTTAATAATTCTATATCGAGTTAATATTCCCCCGTATTATTAGAATCTTTAAAGATTAGTTTTATTATTAAATTTAAAATTTAAGAATTATTTAGTAATAAACCCCGTAATTGTTTTACGTCTTTTATATTATTACTAAATTACTAGTTATATACTACTAGCCTTAGGTATTATATCTCTACTCTAAATATTCGATAAGAATATTTTGAATAAGATTATTATTATAGATTTATATTTATTTTCTTTATTAAATACTTAATAGTTTCTTTCTTTATAATCTCGAATATTTTTTAAATTCGAAAAACTCCTAGATATTATTAAATATAAAAAAAACTAGGATCAAAATAATATTTAAAAATAAATATTAATATAGCGTATAACTAGTAACGAGATCTAGGTATATATCCTACTAGCTACGAATTTTTAATTATTATTTATAATAGTCTAAAGAGTTAAAAATTTTTATATCGCGACGTATTAAGTTTATCTCGTAACGGTATTTATATTCTTAACGCGATCGTAGTATTAATAAAAAGAAATTCTTTTTTTTCTTTTTTCTCCTCCTCCTCTCCCCCTCTCTCTTAACGAATTAAAGCGATAAAGAATAAACCCTCTATAATATAATCGATTAGAAAAATAACCGTAGTCGCGGCCCGATATATTAAAAAAAGGGAAGTACGAAAAGAATATATCTACTATACCTACGTATAAAAAAGAGTATAGAATAAATATATATATATAAAGCCGAAACCTTAGGCCTAAATAAAGGCTCTTATCTAATTATTTATTAAATATTAATAATATTTGAATTATAAAAGGCTTCCTTTATTTTAAAAATTATAAAATAACTATTATATAAAACTCTATAAAACTAAATATTTTCCTCCGCCGTTAATAAATAGATAAAGTATAGGTATATAAAATAAAATTTATATAAATAAAAGAATCTTTATTTATACTCCTAGATATTAATATTTATATAGGAGTCGTAACTCTAGTAAACGGGTAATTATATTAAAATATTAATAAAATATAAAGTCCGCTATAACGAAGAAATAACTACGTGTATATAGTTAAAAATAGAGGCGAAAGAGTATAATATAATAATAAAGAGGGATAATAGGGCTAGTATACTAATATAATAAAATATATAATATTTAGCTACGGTTATATCTATATATACTATAAAAACTTAAGCCCGTAACGGAGATAAATAACGAGTTTTAAAAAAATAAATAAATATAAAGGATAAAATAATAAAGTTATTTAAAGTTAATATAAAATCGTTAACTTTAGAGATTTACGCGAAGAAGAAACCTAGAAGAAGAACTAGTAGTATATAAAAAGACCTACTAATTAATAAATTAAAATATCTAGAACCGAGATTAAAGATAAACTAAAGTTTTTATCCTTTTAAAAGATTTCTTTAACGGCTATTTAATAACGCTATCGGGTATTATATATATTCTATAGAACTCCCTTATAAACGAAGTAGTTTTATTTAAATAAATATATAAATTAATTAATTAATATAACGAATATATATTAATTATAACTACTACTTTATTAATTATAAAAAAATTATTTATATAAAGTTTAAATTAGTTATTAATAGAAAGATCTTTATTTAATAAATCGTTATTAATAAAATAATCTCTATATTATAACTAATTTTAGTTAAAAAAACTAGGAGAAATATATAGTAAATCGTTTAAATAAAAAGATACTCTAGGTTATATCCGAGAATTTAAATAAGACTTTATACTTTTTAATAAATATTTTAACCTAGTCTATTAAAAGAAAGAATATTCTCGAATAAAAAACGAATCTTTAATTATTTTTATAAAATATAATATTAATTATATTATTTAATAACTCTTTATCTTTTGAAAGAAAATTAATAACTAGCGGCTAAATATCTTTAATAAATATCTTTATATATATTCTAAAATCGATTAAGAGTTTTAATAAATTAAATATTATTTACCTCGTTAAAGTATTATTTATTTTAAATTAAAATAAATTTTAAAGAGATTTATTATAATTTTATTAATTTCTACTTTTATAATTAACTTTAATATAACGAGTATTTTTATCCTCGTTATTATATTAATATTTACTCTTATATTTAGAGAATTAATAAATATCGACTCGGTTTTAATTATTATTAAAGATAAATTAATAAGAACCCCGACTATTAAAATTATCTATTTAAAATAAAGATTTTATTTTTATTATAAATTATTTAATTAAACTAGTAAATTTCTAATCTAGTACTATAATTATAATCGACGATAACGAGAGTATAATAAGAGGATTTACTTTAAATATAAAAAAAGAATAATCTTAATATAAAGTCGTATATTAGAATTATAAATATTTAGAACCTTATATATATTTTCTAATTTATCGATTATATCGTTTAATTTATTTTCGTTATTAATTAAACTTTTATTTTAGTTTATTATATTAATTTTTAGAATTAACTCTACTTTTTATAATAAGTATATAATTATTTCTTTTTAACTACGAAATAAATTATCTCGAATCTAGATTAAAACTCTAATTAACGCTAGTATATTAAATTACTTTTTAATCGATTATGTTTTTACGTATATTTAATATTTACTCCTCTATTTTTTTTATTTTTTTTAGATTATCCGATTCTTGTATTATTTATATTATAATAACGATTTTCAATATCTATAATTATTAAAAACGAATAAATATTTTATTATAATATTAATTAAGATTTTATTATAATCCGCCTACTTTACCTCTATTATTATAAAGTTATTAATTAACTTTTAAGATAATTTATTAGTCTTCGTTTTATTTTTTTATCTAAGAAATTATATCTCTAGTCCCGTAAAGATTCTTATAAAAAATAAATTCTTTCTTATACCCTAGGAAGATTTCTAGATCTAAGAATCCTAATTTTTAATTTTATTTAATATTTATATAGAGTAAACCCCGATTTAAAAAGAGTTACTAATATATAAAGAGTTATTAATATTTATAAATAATAACGCCGTTATTTAATAAATAATCTCGATTCGAGAGGATTTATTTTAATTCTAGGTTTATTAGTAATATATTTAATTATAAGTTTATTAATAATATATATAGTTCTAGATCTATTAGAAACGAACCCAATCTCTAGCCTTATATAATATTTATATAAAATAATCTAAAATTAAAAAGAAGTTACTTTAATTTTAAATTTATTAATTATAAATCTAGATTAAAAAAAATCTTTCCCGTTTTAGTTCTAATTATTTATTCTAATAAAAACTAGTTATAATAACGAGTATATCTATATTATAATTATCGTTAAATAAAGAAAAATATTTAAAATTAGGTATTATAATTTACCCTCGCTTTATTCTAAATTTTAATATTAAGAATAACGAGTCTAGTATTTATTTCCTCTTAATATATATAAAATAAGATTTTAATTATTTATCCGGCTCGTTAGACTTAACGAGTAAATTATATTTAATTAATTATTTATAAAAATCGATTAATTCTTAGGTATTTTAGGAGAAAAATCGCGATTTTAAATAATTAATTTTATTAAAAACCTAGATATTATAAACCTAAACCTCGCTCTAATTATAATTTTAAATTAAATATTTATAATTAAATCTAGAATCGAGTATTCCTAAAATAAAAAAAGAGCTCTACCTCGCCTTCGTTATTATTTAAAAAATATTTTAAATTTATCGAGATAATATCTACGCGGTATTATAAATTCTTAGATATTTTTTCGAGAAAAGATACTAATACTCTACTTCTATATTAATTTTGTAATTATATTCTTAAATTAAAATAGCGCTATAATCTCTACTATTTATTTTATATAATATAAATTATAATAAAATTCTAGAACTTCGTCGTTATTTAAATAAAAATCTTAATAAAGATTTTATTCGAGTTAATTAATCTTATATCGTATTTCTTATTTTTTTCGTAAAGTAACCTAGCGGAGGTCTATATTTTAATATTAATTACCGAGAACTAAATATTATTATTATAAAGAATAAATACTTTTTACTTTTAATTTTAGAAATTTAATATCGATTAAATCGTATTAAAGTATTTTCTAAACTAGATATTATATCTACTTTTAATCGCCTCTATATTAGGGAGGTTGATAAAAAACTTATAATATTCTATATTTAATTCGATTTATTCGAATACTTTATTATATTATTTAGATTATATAATAATCTTATCTCGTTCTAATATTATATTAACGATTTTCTTCGAAAATATCTCGACGAGACTTATATTATATATCTCGATATTATTCTAATTTATAGCGATATTAAAGAATAATATAAAATTTATATTAAATATATTATTTAAAAACTCCGCGAGGAGGGCCTTTAAATAAATATTATTAAATATTATTTTTATATCAAAGAAATTATATACCTAGGATTAATTATTATTATTAAAAATATTAAATTAAATTTAAAGAAATTAATATTATTTTAAATTAATCGTAGTTAATTAATATTAAGAATTTTTAAAGTTTCTAGAATTCGCTAAATTCTATAAACGCTTTATTTATAAATTTAATAAAATCGATATATTATTTTTGATTTTAATTAAGAAAGATATTATTTTTAAATAAAGTATTTAATATTTTGAAACTAGTTATTTACTTCTAACTCTTGAATTTTTCAAGAAATTAATTCTTTTATCGAGTAATAAAGGTCTTTATTAAATCTATATTTATATTTATATTTATATTTTATTATATATAGCTAGGTACTATAACTTAATACTTTTAAATATCTTTAAATTATTTTAAATAGTAATCCGTTAGAGATATAAAAGTATATTAAATATAATATAAATATATTAACGACGTTAAATCCCTAAGCGAGTTTGAGAAATTTATTATAAATAATAAAATAACCTATATAAAGTACCGCCAAGGAATATTTTAGAGAAAGACGTCGCTCTTAATAATTAAATATGAAAACGAGTAATTAAAATACGAAATCTAAAGTTATTTTTATAATATCAAGAATAAATAATTATTAATTATATTATTTACTACTCTATTTATAAAATTATCTCTAGTAGTAACTAAAAGTAATTCGATAGTAAATTATAATTACTATAATTTAGTAATCCGATAAGAGAATCTGTATTTTAATAAACTCCGGGATTTTAATAAAAAAAACATAGGAGACTATCGCGATTAAATTTATAATATAAAAACTACTTCTCGTTTTACGTTTTATAACTTTCCGATAAATAATAAGAATATTTTATATATAATACCCTCGTTAAAAAACTATATTAAGGATATTTAGGATTATTATAAAAATAATTATTTAATTAAAAGTTTAAATTAAGAAATATTCTTTAATTTTCTTTTTAATTATATTAAAGATTTAATAAACCGAAGTCAAGACTAAACTAGATAATACGAGAATTCAAAATATATTTCAATTTATTAGAAATTTAGTTATCTTCTTATAATGAAAAATATTTCATTATTTATCTATTAATATATCTACGCGATAATATTATTTAAAAAGATTAATCGGCTTTCTTCTCTTCTTATAATATAAAGCGAACTCGTCGCGTTTATAACTCGATTTAAATATTATTTTATAAAGAATACGAAGTAATATAAAGATAATAATTAAAATAATTATTCGAGGCCTAGTAAGAAACTAAAGATAAATAAAGATAAAAATAAAGACAAATTTTATATAGATATTAAGAAGGGAGGTTTATTAAAATTTAAAGATATAAATAATTCGACTATATTTCTCAAACGAGACTTTAGTAAAATTAAATATTATAATTATAAAAATTATAATTATTTATTCTTTAACTACCTTAAGAAGAAATCTAGAATAATTAATTATATAAATAATTATTAAATTACGGGATATAATTAATCTTTAAGGAAATCTCTATTTTAAAGAAATAATAAAGAACGATTATTTCGCGGATTATATATATTAATTATTATATACTATTTAATCTAAAGAATATAAAATTTATAGAGTATATATTAATAATATAACTCCTAGAGTAAAGATAATCTTTATAGGTAAAGACTTTACGAAGTAGTATAATTTCGAATATATTTAAAAAGCGCTCCTTTTATATCCGAAAGAAATTAATAATTAAGTAGTTTACTACTATAATAGTTATTATAAAAATTATCGTTATATAGTTTTATAGCGATATTCTAAAGTATATAATAACGGTTTTATATTATTAATAAAAAGAGATTATTTATTACTTTATATATACTAGCCCTAAAAAGAGAAAGAATTAAATTAAATTTTAATATCCGTATTAAGTAGTTCGATATTATTAAAAATATATTTAATTAAGAGAAATTTAAAATCTTCGTTGAATTTTTGAAGATTAAACTAGTAATCTATATATTAATATATATAAAAATAAATTTATTTAACTCGAAAAAAAAGATATATAATTAAATATTAAAATAACGCGGAAATAAATATTATATCTATTAATTATAATACCGGCGTATTATTAATATTCTTAGAAAAATTTAATAATTTCGTTAATATATTTTTAAATAAGAAAATAGGCTAGTTACTTTCATATAAAATTAATAATTATATTATTATAATCGAAGAGAATCTACTTCATAGACCTTTTTATAATTTATTTAATATTAAAATTAATAGAATTAAAAAAGTATTCGAACGACGCTTTAACGAATATTAAATTCAATATTTTATAAATTTAGTATATCGATAAAGCGGTAAATTAATATCTTATCGAAAGAGATAGAAAAGACGTGTAAATTTATTTAACCTATATACTAGCCTTAAAGATCGATTTAATATCTATTTTCGTTAAAAGTTATTAAATACGTATTTAATACTTCGAATAATTTTAGATAATCTCTAATAAATCGAATAAACTAGTTTAGATAATATTAATAAATAATTATATATATATAGTAATATAATAATTATATAGTCTATAATACCATACTAGATTAAAGGGGTATTACGCGCGTATATTATTTTTATAAATTAACGTAATTCTAAATTAAATTAATATAGTAATAATATTTTATATAATCTTAACGAGTTACCCGACGCTAGTAGAAAATCACGGATTTACGATTTTAAATCCGAAGTTACTATATTTAGGTTTTTTATTAAATAATTTTTTTTCCTTTTCTTTTTTTTATAATATTCTCTTTTTATTATCTTTCCGCCTAAATTAATAAATTACATATTAAGTACCTAGACTCTTCTTATACGAGCTCCCGATTTATCGATATAGAGGCCTCTATTCTTTTCTTTCTTAAAAAGAATAGTAGTCTATATCTATATATCGATTATTAGGGCTTGAATAAAGTTATTATTATAAACTACTATCTTTTTATTATTTAATAAATAAAACATTAAATTATTTAAAAAAATATTATTATATTTATTATATTTAGTTTAAAGAATATTTATTATTATATTAAAATTAAAATAGGCGATAAATAGTAGATAATATTTTATATATAGTATAATGAGATTAGTTACTAGATTCCGGCCTATTTATACTATATAAATTAATAAACGATATTTTCATTATATATCGATAACTACGAAAACCCCGATTTCTACGTACTTTATACCGAAAATACGTAAAATACTAGAAATACGTATTTATTTATATCCCGTATTCTAAATATATTATATACCGATTAAATAGCGATTTAATAATAATTACGTAATAGTTTTTCTTAGATTTTAATCTTTAATAATATCTAGATTAAGACTCTTAGATAAGGATATAAATATATAACTAAATTCATTATTAGTCTAGATTTCGAATTTTAAATTAAACTTTTATTAATATTACTCTATAAGATTATAAAGTTATTATTAGGAATTAATTTGACTCTCCCGCGTAGATCTTGACTCTAACTTTATAATCTTGGCGCTAAGACTTATTAAGACTACAAGATACGTATTATATACCGATTTAATAACGAGTAAATAGAATTATTTTTCTAGATTTATCGATATATAAAGAATAAACCGGTCGTTTCTTATTATAAAAATATCTTTAGAAGCGCTATTAATAATAACTAAAGAATATTATTCTTTAATACTACGTTCTTCGATTAGTTTTTAACGGATATATTATATCTTATACACGAATATTTCGATTTCCCAAATCAACCGTCTTATTTAGGAAACAAGACGTCGTGAGTTATAAATTACAACGGATTCATGAATAGGACGTCGCGATTACGTAATTAAATATCTATTTAGGGGTTTTATTGATTTAGGAAATAAGACGTCGCGATTACTAAATTATACTTTTTATAATTTTTATAAAGTTATTTAGATACTAGCTTAAATTATCAATAATATTATTATCGTTTTTATTTTATTATTTAATTAATTTACTTTAAAGGCCTCGAAGCCCGGTTACTTTAATATTATTTTAATTATTATTAATATTATCGCTAGCCTTATCGCCTTTATTATTTTTATTAACCTCGTTATTCTTATTATCGTTATTACTACCCTCGTTATTATTATTACTCTAGTCGCTACCCTCTTTACTATTTTCTCCGCTATCTTCTTTATACTTTTATATTTTGGCCGGATTTTACCTAGTTACCCTCCTATTATTTTAAGTTAATATTTCTTACTTTTTATAATTCTATTTAATTTATTTCTTTAAACGTGGCTTTGAGTTTAATTTAAAACTCTAGAATTAACTAACTACCTTAACTATATTTAAATAATCCTAGAAAGTTTTTATTAAGAGTACGATTTTCTTTATTACGGGTTTCTTTAATAACGTAATTTATATAAAAGTATATTTTCTTTTTCTCTTTCCTTTCGTCGTTAGTAATATATTATCTAGTTTATATATATCTACGAGTAGATTTATTAAGACGATTAATTTATCTACTAGTACTATAATAGTCTTAATTATATTTTCGTATATACCGTTATTATAATAATACTACGTATATTTAATATTTATTTTAATACAGATACAACTTCGCTTAATTCTATATATTTTTTTATATATATAAAAGATTTCTATATAGCCGGCTAAGGATTTTAGTATAATTATTATTTATAATCTTAATTACCCCTTTAGGGGTCGTTTATTAATAGATTTTAATATATCCTTAATATTCTCTTCGGGAATAAGATTTAAATTTATAATTATAATTTATTTATCTAATAATCCCTAAAACGTCTATAATATATAGCGAGGCGGATTATATTTAATATTAATAATAAAATACTTTATTCGAGAGGTATTATTAATAGCTCGGTTTTATTTAAATACTCTTAAGCTAGCTATCTCTCCCTTTTTAAATATATAGATTTTATAGTTTTTCGTGTATTTCTTCTCTTATAATTTTCGGTTAATAATTTACTTAGTAAATACCTAAAGATCCTAAATAAAAGAGATATTAGAATCAATTTTCAAATAATCTATAAATATTATAAAGTTACTATAATATATACCGATATTAATATAATCTTTATTATTAATATCGTTATCGAGGACGTTATTAACGTCGCTATCGATAACCCGATTAATATAATTTTCTATATACTTCTCTAGATATATCTCTTTAGTAGAGTTAAAATCTATATTATTAACTCCTTTATTATTATTCTTATCCTTATCTTTATCCTTATTTTTAATAATACCCTTAAGAATTAAAAACTCTTTAATAGTATTATTTATATAAAGGTTACCTCTTTCTACTATATCGTCGATTATTTTTCTAGCGCAAGTACGCTATTTATATCTATTATCGGTTCGGTAATCTTTTCTTACTCTTTATAAAGTAGACGCGTTCGCGGTTTTCTATATATATTATAACTTATCGTTTAATAGAGACGTCCTAATTACTTAACTAAGATAGCGCGATTAAGTAATCGTGACGTCGTAATTCCCGAATTAGGACGGGTAGTTAATTTAGCTATAAGATATTCTATTTAAATAATATTTAGTTATAAAACGTTTTATAATTAAATCACGAGTAATTTAAAAAATAAAATATATAATTTAGGAAATCAACCTAATTCACGTATAAGATATAATAAATAGTTTATTTTTTACTTTTATAAAAAGATTAGCCCTAGCGATACTAAATATAATAATTAAAATAAGTAAAACCTTGACTCTTAGTTATACTATAGAGATACGCGAAGCGTATTTATAATTCTAGGAATTTAGATAATAGAAGTCGATTAATTATTTCTAAAAATATTATAATTTATCGTCTATAATTATAATTAAATATATGTAACGGACCAGTACTTTTCTATAGAAGTAAAAATTTCGAATAATTATTTATAATTATCGCCGCTTCCTTAAAAGAGATTAATAATTAATTTAATCTAGGTTACTAGTACGGACTTAATTATATATAATTAATATAGTAAAATATTCCTACGTTATTAAAAATATTAAATTAAAACTGAAATCTTTTATCCTAAGATACTAATTAATATTTAAATATTATTATTTATATTAATTAGAGAAGGAAGTTACTAATATATTAATACCTTATTTTTTTAGTTTACTATTTAATAATATCGAGTTATCGTAAATTTTTCTTATTAATTATTTTAATCTTATTTATATTTATATTATAAACGATAGTAATATTAAGTACCCTCGATTATTCGAACGAAGTTTTAAATATATAAACCTAGTTAATATTAACTTTCTATTATATTCTTTAATAGTCTCTAATTTAAAAGTAAATATCGTAAACTTACTAATTAAATAAAATATTAAAAACTAGTAGTAAATATAAAGAACGATAACGAGTCTTTACTCGAAGATAGTAATATTCGAAAATAATACGCGAATTGAGAAGCTATTGTTTAAAAAGTAGATTTTATACTAAAAATCTCTAAAGAACTCCTAAGGAAACGAATAATAGAAGCGGGATTCAAAAATATTATTATATATAAATTGAAACTTCTTATAGATCCGTAGTTAACGGATTTAAAATAAAATAAAAATCAAGTATTTTTAACTCGTCGCTATACTAGTAGATATTTATAAATTAATTATTATACTTTAGAGTAGGTTTTTAGGCTAGAATATATAAGAAGTTAAAAGATTTTTAATTTTAATAAAAGATTCGTTTAAGTTAATAAAGATCTATTATTATTAATTTCTATATATCGTATCTTTATCTTTATATCCTCGCTTGATTATTAATACTCTCGGTATTTTATATATATTATATAAGAATAGAAGCCGAGGATTACTATAGATTAATAAATTAAAAGAGAAAATAAATATCGATATCGTTATTTATCTCGTAGTATTACTTATAAATAAATTAAATATAAAGAGTAGGAATATATTAGAGCCTAGGAGATAGTTATTAAATTAAAATTATTAAAATTATCAAATATATTCGCTATTAAAGTAGAAATTATAATAATTAGATATTCGAGATTTAAAGTAGTGTTAGACTTAGGTAAAATAAATACTAGTAAAGATTTTAGAACCTAGAATAAAATATAAGAATATATATATTTTTTCTCTTATTAATAAAATAAAACGAACCTACGGTTATCGATTTATATATTAAGGGACGGGATTAATATCTAGATATTTATTAAATTAATGGTTAGGTTTATTAAACTATAACCTAACTATAATATAAGAGTAAATTAAAATAAAAGATAAAGGACGAAAGTTAGAGTAGGGCTAGCTACTATCTAAATAAGAGTTAGTATACGAAGTATTTATTTATTTCCTATCCCGACTATATTAAAATAGAAATAAGGAAACTAGTTTAAATTTAAATTAAATCTAAAATAAATTAAACTAGGTTAAATTAGGTAAAATTATATTATAATAATAACCCCCTTTTTAAGGTCGAGCTCCTATAAAATAAATAAATTATAGTTTAACTAATTAAATTTCGTAACCCTAAATCTTATTTAGGGTTACGAAATAGTTAAGATAAAAGCGCGTCGGAGTATTCGAGTCATCGATAATAATAGATAAGAGATAGGACGGGTAATAGGCGGCGGTATACGAATAAAACTAGGCGTCAACGTCGTTATCTATAAATAATAACGGCGGGGCTAGGCTATAAAGTACTATTTATTTATATAATAATATAAAGTATCGGTCGAAGCCGATACGGAACGATAACCGAGGGGATAATAACGGATAAGGAATAAACTATAGTATAAGCGGGGGTTAACTTTTTAAAAATCGGATTAGGATAAAAATAATAGAGGTTCTTTATATTAATATCTTTAAATAATATATAGTAATTCGTAGAGGCCGGCGGCGCTAGGATTCGAGATATAATACTTATTAATAAACTATTAATAACGGGTAAAGTAATAAAAGAGTTCCTATATAATAATATAACTTTCTTAATTAACGTAGTATTTTAATAAAAATAGACTATAACGGCGATTATATTTAGAATTTAAGATACCGTTAATATACTATTTACGTTAATTATCTTCGGTAATTATAAATTCTCGGATAAACTAGATTTATCTAGGTAGAGGGTTATTAATTATTAATTATAATAAACTAATATAAAAAACGGGGTAAATTTTCATTAAATATAAAAAATCTAACTAGACTATAAAAGGATTATCGAAAACTTTAAAGACTCGAAAGGGGCCGATATTATAATCGTCGAGTTTAATTAAAAAATATATAATATTTAGATTCTTAATATTTAGCCATATTTAGTCGTCTATTAAATATATTAAATATAGGCGCCTTCGTTAGTTAACCGAGGATTTAAAGATAATTTAAACGATAAGTATTTTATCGCGGAGGTAGTCGTTTAAGGCTTCTATTTACGTTATAAATTTATTAATAATAATTAAATAAATACGGGCTTAGGCGGTAAAATCTTAAAATAAAAATTCGGTAGGCTCGAAGCCGATATATAGATATTAATTATAATTAGTTAAGAAAGGCGAGGTTAGAGTATTAAAAGAATTAGTATTATTATTAGAAAACTCCGCTTTAAGGAGCTATTTCACCTAATTATCTTATATATAATTAATATATATACGGAGGTAGTATTCTATTATAATATTAAATTACTCGGTTTAATTATCCGTCTAAGAATAGTACCCGGTAGATATATATTAATCGATTTTAAAATATTTATATAAGACCTCCTAAAACTCCGATATAAACTAAGATTTTTAATCCGAAATAAAAATATCTAATAATTTATAGAGCTTCTATATATTCTAGTAGAAAACGTCGTAAACTTTATTTACTTTTATCGATATAATTAATACTAGGTACTATATCTTAGTTAAGCGGTCTACGAAAACTAGGATATATTAATAAATAATTTATATAAAGGTATAAGGCGGTAGGGGACCTATATAATTTATCGAGATATCTCTTTAATATTATTATAAAGACGGTAATAAACGTAGTTATCTTTAAATATATTAACGGGAAGGTGTAATTCTTCGGTATATATAATAATTCCTAACGAATCGCTAGATAATAATATAAATATTAGGCCACTAATAAACCCGACTAATTAATTCGTAATATTTAATACGATTTAAATAATTACCCGCGATACTATTATAAACTAGCTAGATTAGACGAAGGCGTAATTTATTAGAATTCGGAATATATTTCTTTCCTCGGAAATAAAGAACTTTATCTCTATCTTTATATTTAGCGAGGGGAATTCCGCTATAATAATATATTTTAAAACGTAGTATTTCTAGGATTTTAAAAGCGAATTAATCGGTTTAACTAATTATATCCTATAATTAATAAATCGGGGTATCGTATAAGTCTTTATTTAAATTAATAAACTAGTCTTTATCTAGTTCGGGTTTATAAAATATAAGTAAAGTTTAAAATTTTAAATCGATATCTATATTAAAGTCTATCGCGGTCGTATAAATTAATATAAGGTATAACTAGAAGGGCTAGATAAAAATCTTTTAATTTATTATTAATATAATTAAAATAACTAGGACTAAGGCTAGGGTCGTTATATTTAATAATATATTATAAATATAGTCTTTAAGGATTTCTAGGGCTAGGTTTTTTCTTTTTAATATAATCTAATACTAATATTAATATCTAAGGTCTAATTTATCCCCCTCTTTAAAAAAGACTCTTAATTAATATATTAATATATTAGATTTACTACTTTCTTTACTAAACCGGTAGGTAATCTTATAATTAAAACGGGATAAAAACTCGCTCTATTTTATTTAATAACGAGATAATATTTTAGATAAAATAAAATATTTAAGAGCCTTATAATCCGATATTACCTCGATAAAAAATATAGATCCCTCTAGTTTAAAGCGTTATTCCTCGAATATATAGACGATTACTATAAAATCTTTATTATAGATCTTATAATTATACTCGGTAAAGTTATATTTCTTTAAAAAGTAAATAATAACACGAAGGATATTTTAATTATTATACTAGGATAGAACCCCCCTAGATATATAATTAAATATATCTATTTCTATTATAATCTTACGGTCGGGGTCGAAATAAATTAAGATAATATTAAAGATAAAAGCCTTCTTTAAGGTATTAAAAGTTATTTAATATTAAATACTTTATTCGAAAATAATACCTTTCTTAATTAGGGCCGTAAATAATATAACGAGTTTATTAAACTTATAAATAAAGCGCCGATAGAAGTTAACGAATCCTAGGAAACTTTAAATATTCTTAATATTAACTAGTCGTAGTTAATTTAAAATAATATCGATTTTCTTTAAATCTATTTTAATCCTTTAGGTAGTAATAATTAATCCTAGATATATAACTTTCTTAATATAGAAATCGTATTTAATAATATTTATTTAAAGCCCCGTCTTACGGAGCTTCTAAAGAATATATTTAATATAGATTTTATACTCTTCCTCGATATCGCTATAAATTAGAATATCGTCGAGATATATAATATAAATCTTATCGAGAAATTTATAAAAAATATCGTTAATATAATACTAGAATAAAGTAAGGCTATTATATAATCTAAATAATATAATAAAGTATTCGAATAAACCGAATCGGGTATAGAATATAATAAATTCTTCGTCGTCCTCCTTAACGCGGAGGCGATTAAAAATAGATATAATATCTAATTTAAAAAATACCTTAATACGATTTAATCGATTTAAGGTTTCTAATATTAAGGGTAAAGAGTATTTATTTTTTATAATAATAATATTTAGCCCTCGGTAATTAATATAAAAATATAGGCCTTTATTAAGTTTTTTTACGAATAGGATAAAGAACGCGGTATAAAACCGACTAACTCGAATAAAATCTTTATTAAAATTTTTATCTAGGTAACGGCGGAGTTCTAGGATCTTATTATAATTTATATTATATAAATTAAATAACGGAGGTTATAGCCCTTCTTTAAACTTAATAATATAATTATATAATTAATACGGGGGTAAAGTATTAATATCTTTTTTTAAAAAAACGTCTAAGAATTTATAATACCGGGTAAATAAAATTATAATTAGGTTAATATTCTTATTATCTCGGTAAATTAATTTTTTTTTTAAATAATAATAGAGGTAAAATAGAGCTCCCTATTTATTTTAAATATAACTCGGTTCTAGACTTAATTATAAATATTTAATTTAAAGTTTTAATTAAGGCGGGGCTTAAATTTATAATATTTAAATTCTTAATAAAACTAGATATTTAAGATCGAGATTTCTTCTAAAATATCTAAAAATCAATCGATTTCTATAAATAATAAATTAAATATAGTTTACTCGTTAGGCCTAATAAGCCGGGTAAATAATCGAGATCTTATCTCGTATATATTAAGAGTAACTAGGTACTAGGTTCGTTATTCTTAATATTAAAATTTAAAACGAAGCGAGGCTAGGTTATAATATTTAATCTTAAACGTCTTTCCTTACTTAACGGTAATAACGATATAATTATACTCGTTATTATAGCTAGTTCTTATAGGAATAAATAACTAGGACTAGGGCGAGGAAAACTCTTTTTAAATCTAGATTTATTATTAATAAACCTAGAACTAAAGTAACTTCTCTTAAATTTTAGGTTATTTTATACGAGTACTAAATTAAGTTAGAGACTAGGTTTACTTCTAATAAACCTAGAACTAGGTTAACTCTTCTTAAATCGAGGTTTATTTCTTATAAATTTAGGATTAAATATATTATTAATAAACCTAAAGCTAAAATAACTTCTCTCGAGTCGGAATTAATAATTTAATAATAACGTTATTATCTATAAATAATAACGGCTCTTTATATACTAATGACTTCTTTTAAATCGGGGCTTATTTTATACGGGTATTAAATAAAATTAAAAACTAGGATTCTTAAATCTAGAAACTTTCTTAAGGTATAAAAAAGAGTTTATTTTTTATAAAGATTTTTATAAAACTAAGGGTATAGTTTTTTAAATAAAAATATAAAACGAAGGTTAAAAAATTATCTAAAAAATCGGTAATAACTTTATAACGATAAAGGTATAATAGGCCGATTATAATAAAGTATTAACTAAATTTAGTAATAAAGAAAACTATTCGTTCTTAATAATTATAGATATTTAAAATCGTTTCTACGATATAAATAATACGTTTTATAGCGGTAAATATACTATTAAAGAGTCGGATAATATAAAGATAACGAAGAAAATAAAGGGGTAGATATTAAGTATATATAAAATTATAATTAATAAAAAAATAACTAGATATACTAGTATTAATTAAGGTTTTAATTCGAATTCGGGACTAATTATTCCGTAGTTAATAAGAAATAATTATATATTTATTACGAAAAGTAAGGTCGGTCTTAAAAAGCTATATAATAAATTTAAACGAAAACTTAATTAATAACGAAAGTAAATTAAATAATATAACCGATAAATAAAAAGATATATATAGGGTTCTAGGTACCTATAATCCTAATATATAATTTTATACCGGGACTATTCTTTTCCTACGTCTAAAATAACTCCTTTTATAATATTCTCGTCGTTATCGATAATAGTTATAATACTAGATCGGAGGCTAGTTAGTTTAATTAAATAAGTTATTATACTATACCTAAACGATTTATAATAAAAGTAAAACCTCTATTTCTTATAAATAACTTTAATAACCGGGGTTCTCGTTAATTTATCTTTAATAATAGTTTAAATAGAATCGAGGTCTATTAACTCCCTAAATAAAAGAGTTAAAACTATAGTAATAAAGATAAAAATAGTCGTTATAATAAAATAGGTTATAAGGGTAGAAGTTAATAAAGATATAATAAAACTCCTCGAGGTTTATCTTAATTTAGTAGGAGCGATACTCTAGCGAGATAAATAATACTTAATCTATTAAAGTTCTTAGTCGATTTCGGAGTATATACGGATGTATTTATTAAAAGTATATAGCCGTTAATTATTAATTTTCCTCTAAGAGATAAAGACCTATTAAATAATATAATTAATATTATATTTTATAGCGTTAATTAAAGATTCGTTCTTTATTCGAGAATATTCCTTCTTTTAAATAATAAGGTTAAAATATTTATTAAAAAATATAAAGTCTTATTTAAATTCCTAGATATAATTCCGAGTATTCTTTTATTTAAACGGGTTATTATATACTTCCTATAGCTTTTTTCGCTAATCGGTAAAATTAGTTAAAGTATAAAAACCCTCTTTTTAATAATAATTTATTAAATTAAAGGCCTTCTTACCGATAATTAATTTAAACTTTATATAAATAATTTTATCACTATCGATAGAGTAGCGGTTATAATTAATATATATCCGCTATATTAATATTTATTTTTAAATATTTAATTTATTTTAGTCCCCTTTATATTCCGAGATATCTAGGAGTTTTTCGGATCTAGGAGGCGTTCGAGATCGGGAGGGAGTAAGTTATTAAATATTTAAAAAAGAAAATAAGCGTAGGCCTATAATAATAATATTATTAAAAATATTTTTATCGAATACTTAAGGCGGGGGCTAAAATATAATTTAAACTATAATAAATATAACCTAGGTTATTACCTAAACGATAATATAAACTAAAGATTATATATCTAGCGTAGGAGGAGGAAGAGGCGTAAATAAGAATAAAATATTAAATAAAAAATTACTCTCGACCTAAATATATAGGTAGTCGAGGGTATTTAAGAAATTAATAAAGTTATTTTAAACTTCGGCGAGGAATTATTATACGCGGTCTTCGGGGTTAAGGGGTTAATCTTTTATAATAATTATTTTAATATTAAAGAGTACTAACTAGGTAATTAATCTTTTATAATATTAAGAAACGAGATTAATATTTAGATATTTATTAAACTAATAGCTAAATTTATTAAATTATAGTCTAGTTATAGTATAGGAGTAAACTAAAATAAAAGATAAAGAACGAAAATTAGGATAAAGCTAGCTACTATCTAAATAAAAACTAGTATATAGAGTATTTACTTATTTTCTATCCCGACTATATTAGGATAGAAATAGGGAAATTAGCTTAAATTTAAATTAAATCTAAAATAAGTTAAACTAGGCTAAAATAGGTAAGACTACACTATAATATTATATTTATATATATTAGTTTTTCTCGTTTTTCTCGTTTATCTCCTCGCTACGCCTAGTATTTAGTTTTAGTTCTTATAGTAATTCTTATATATTTCCTAACTCGTATTCGCGTAGTTATATTCTCTTTTAATATATCTAGTATTTATAGTCTTTTTCTCTTATTTTTTATTAATAATTTTTATAGTTTCTTATTTCTTTTTATTTAATATAAAACCTCCTTAGTCCTAAGGTCGTTTATAGGAAAATAAACTAACGATAATAATATTTAAAGAATCGATAATTATTATTACTCCGTAACTATCTTTTTAAATAACTAGTATTCCTCGATCCTAGGGTAATACGTTACTAGGAGAGATAAAGCGATTAATAGAGGAGGTAGTAAATTCGGTAATAATAAAAGAATTTAATAACTATATATCTTTAATTACTCTCTCGAGTAGGAGCTTCGAAGATATATAGTATTAATTTTAAATTTAATACTTATAGCCTTAATAGAACCCCTAGTATTACTAGTTTTTCTTTATTATCTTTTTTAATAATAGAGTCATCTAGAGTTTATTAGAAGAAGTCCTTAATATTAGTCGAAAATATATTAGAAAGTAAATTTTAATTAATACTAAACTTATTAAATCGATTTAAATTTATTTTATTTCTATATTCTTAAGAGTCTCGTAGAGAGATAAATTATTTAAAGACTAGTTTAAATTATTATAAAATCTATATAAACTCGACTTTATATATATTATTATCGGTATCTATATTATTAATTTTAATTAAATTCTTCTAGAGTTATTAGACGCGCCTATAGCGACTAGGATTTATATATTAAATTATATATTAGGTTTTCTTTAATTTATATATATCTTCACCGCCCTCGTTTAAACTAATATTATTTATTAAATATTTAGAGGAATCTCGAATATTAATAATATTTATATTTATTTTAAACTCGGCGTCTATAAAATATATTAAACTTTATATTAAATAAGTAATTAGAGAGAGTAAACGATAATATTATTAATATTATAATTTAGTTCTTTACTCTTTTTCTCTTTCATACTACTAGAATAATAAGGCTCGGTTTTTTTAAAATAAGTTTATATATCGTATATTAATAAAAGAAGGGTTTAAGGAAATAGAGGAGAATAAAAGATAAAACCTTCTATTTTTTTTGAGAGGATAGAATATCTAGGTAAATATTATTTATTAATATAGAAATTAATAAGTTAGGTTTAAATAATTCTATTTAATCCCAAAATTTATTATAGAAATTAGTAGAGTATTAAAGGAGTATTACTTTTTAATTTATTTACTATAAATCGAGCCGTCGCTTTTAGAGTAGATATTATTACTATTATTATTAATATATTTACTCTAGTCTCTACTTTATTTCGATTTAAAAGAAGAAGTCTTATCGGAGTTTTTTAAAATTAAATATTTAAAAACGTTATTAGACTTTTTAACTCCGTTTTTAATATTTAATCTCGTTCGTTATAACTCTAGGATTTCTTTAATATTAAATAGTAATTTCTTAAAAAATAAGAGAGTATTATTATTTTTATAATTATCTTTAATATCGTTTATCTTCGAGGAACCTAGGTTCGTTAATTAGTATTTATTTAATATTAATAATAAGAAAATATACCTCTAGTATCTCTTTTAATATAGAGGTTCGGTATTAATATATAAAGTAGATTTATAGACTCCTTCGGCGGTCTAATTATATCTCGAAAATAATTTAAATCGAAGTCTTAGAGACTTTACTCGCTTTCTTACTCTTTCTATAAATTATAAAGATATAAAGATTAGAGACTATAAATTACTCGTTAATATATAAACCTATCGTAATTAGAGGTCGATAGAAATAAATAGAATCTATATTAATAAAAGTTATTATAAGATATAAGTATATAAACTAATTTAAGAATCTAGATAAATTGTAATATCTTTTAACTAGAGAGCCTAGGAGTAAAATTCTAATAAAAATAAAATGAAAAAAACCGAGTTATATATATATATATATATATATAATAGTTTTGATTAATTAATTAATTAATTTATATACTTATTTAAGTAAAACTACATCGTTTATAAGAGAGTTCTATAGAATATATATAATACCTCATAGCGTTACTAAATAGTCGTTAAAGAAACTTTTTAAAAGGATAAAAACTTTAGTTTATCTTTAATCTCGGTTCTAGATATTTTGTTTTATTAATTAATAGGCCTTTTTATATACTACTAATTCTTCTTTTAAATTTCTTCTTCGCGAGAATCCTTAAAATTAATAATTTTATATTAATTTTAAATAACCTCGTTATTTTATTCTTTATATCTACCCGTTCTTTTAAAATTTATTATTTATCTTCGTTACGGGCCTAAGCCCTCGTAATATATATAAATATAATTATAGCTAAATATTATATATTTTATTATATTAATATACTAGCCTTATTATCCCTCTTTATTATTATTCTATACTTTTTTATCTTTATTTTTAACTATATATACGTAGTTACTTTTTCGTTATAGTGGATTTTACGTTTTATTAATATCTTAATATAATTACCCGGTAATTAAAATTACGACTCCTATATAAATATTAATATTTAAGAGTATAAATAAAGATTCTTTTATTTACGCGAGTTTTATTTTATATATTTATACTTTATTTACTCGTTAACGGCGGAGGAAAATATTTAGTTTTATAGAACTTTATATAATAGTTATTTTATAACTCTTAAAATAGAGGAAGCCCTTTATAATTTAAATATTACTAGTATTTAATAAATAGTTAAACGGGAGCCTTTATTTAGGCCTAAGATTTCGGCTTTATATATATATATTTATTCTATACTCTTTCTTATATATAGGTATAATAAATACGTTCTTTTTATAATTCCTTTTTTCTAATATATCGGGCCGCGACTATAGTTATTTTTCTAATCGATTATATTATAGAGGGTTTATTCTTTATTACTTTAATTTATTAAAGAAGAGAGGGGAAAAAGAAAAAAAAAAAAAAAAAAAAAATTCTCTTTATCGATACTACGGTTATATTAAAAATATAGATACCGTTATAAAATAAGTTTAACGCGTCGCGATATAAAATCTCTTAACTTTTTAAACTATTATAAATAGTAGTTAAAAATTCGTAATTAATAAAATATATACCTAGATCTCGTTACTAACCTATAATAGTTTTCTATAGTTAAAATATTATGTATTCCCTTTTATTTAAAACTACTAATCGCCGATTTTTCAATAATTTATCTTGTATTAAATTATATACTCTAGCGTAGCTTCTAGCCGCTAAAATCCTAAATTCGAATAGTATTATATATAACTTAATTCTTCTACGCTTAATTTAAATATATTAATTATAGCGGTTTAGATTTTCGAGTCAAGTTTATTATAATATATCGGTTATACTATTTACTTTATTAGGCTCGGCGAAAAAGAGATTTATATCTCGAGATTTTATTTAAGTAATTATTTTTTAAAATTTCGTTTTTCGATATTTAATTATCCTTTATCTCTCTTATAATCTTATATAGCGATCGAGTTTTATAATAACGACTAACTAGATAATCCTAGTAGTTCGTTTTATAAAATACTTTATTATAAATAATATATAGTTTAAGCCTAGAATAATTAAAATTATTATTACTACGAGTTTAAATTTATTATTATAATTAACGCGAGTAAATATAAATTGGCCGAAGGGTATATAAAAATATTATATCTCTAATAATTTAATCGCCGACCTAGGTATTATAATATAATATATATAAACCCTCGTAATTAAGTTATTAATATATTAATATTAATAAGTATTTACAATCTTAATTAAATTAACTTCGATTTAGTTATTTAATTAATTTGAATTAAATTTATATAGAATATATTATTTAATTACTTCTATAATTTAATTTTAAATTATATATTAACGGCGTAGTAGAAATCTTTAAAGAGAAAAATATAAAATATTAGATTTATTATATTAGTACCTTCGTTAAAATTATACTAATTTTCTAAATAATTAGATTAAAGTTTAATAAAAAGTAGTAGCGATAATTATAAATTATAAAAGAGTTAATAAAGAAGATAAAGGAAAAGAAAATATTCTTGAGATAAAAATATTCGAGAGAGTATAAAAAGAGAAGAAAAATACTTTATAAATAAATAAATTAATTTAATCGAGTTTTTAATCTTAATAATAAAAGAATAAATAAAGTCTAACTCTATAAAGAATCGAGATTATTATAAAAAATTTAAATTCGATAAAAGTATATTAGAAATAAATATAGATATAATATATATAGATCGCGGTCCGAGCGCGAAGAGGAGTAAACGAGGCCGATTAAAAATTAGAGTATTTAACGAGACCGAGATAAAAAACCTAGAAAATATAAAGGAAAATTAAATAAAGAGAAAAAAGAAAATAATATTTATATTTAAAGAAAAACAACGAGGCTACGTCTATATACTTTACTCGATCGAGAAAATACTAAATTTAACCGGGTTAATATCGATAAATATATTATATATATAAGAATAGAACTAGTTGAATTTATTTTATAATTATTTTAAATTTTCTACGTATTCGTAAGTTATTATTAAAAGTCTTTCGCTACTATATATAATTCTTTTATAAACTCTTTATTATAGTAAATATTGTTTTTTTATTTAATATTTGTAAACTTATCTTTAGGGACTCGGTATAAAAGAAAAATCTTTTCTCTATAACTAATAATAATTAGAAAAGATTTCATTTTAGGGAATTTTATATAATTAATTTATAAAGTTCAGCCGTATCTATTAAGTTTAATAAATACGAGATATAAATTTATTATTTTAACCTATAGTATTTCTAAAAATAATAGAAGAATTATTTATTATTTAAAAAAACGAGATAACGATATTTATTTTAAAAGAAATATATTTACCTAAAAACTTCGCTTATAAAAAATACTAGAAAGTCTTATTATATTAATATAATACGTAGAGTTTTATATATTATAGATATATTATTATTATAAATTTATTCTACGGCGACTTTATATTTAATATAATCTCTTATATTTAAATATTATAAATTAAATAGTTAGTTTATTAAACTCTTAAATTTACTCTATATAAACTTTATAATTCAACTTCCTATTATTATTAATAAGTATTTATAGAATATAAATTTTGATTTAAAATCGTATTTAATCACTATTTAAATATATATTTAAAAATAATTTTATTCTTTTTTCGAGAAAATATCTATATACTAGATATTATCGTAGTAGTATTATATTATTATATTTTATTTCCGAGAATTTTATATATACTCTTCTAGTTTATAATTAATATATACTTCGTCGCTAAATTTTACTCTACGTTAATATTCTTTATAGAAGTATTTAGCGCGTATATTTTTAATTTAAATTACTCGATATATTTTAATATACTCTAGTATATACTACGCTTCGGATTAACGTGGGGTAGAGTAGAGATTTAAATATAATCTCTACTTTAAATTAATATAGAAATCTATTAGCGTAGAGCTTAAAATAAAATAGAGTAAAATAGAGATTTATTAAGAAATCCCTACTACGTTAAAACGGATTTCTAGTAATTATTATAATAACTCTAGGGACGTATTATAACTACTATTATTTCTATAAATATACGTATTTATAATTACTACTACCTTTATAGATATACGTATTTATAACTATTACTATTACTATAAATATATATATTTATAACTACTATTACCCTTATACGTCGGTAAATCGAAAACCGGCTCTAGCGGCTCGAGGCTACTAGGTAAGTTGCCTCGGGCGCCTAAGATAGGCTCGGGGCGCCCGAACGGCCCCGAGCGCCCGTCGAGCGCCCGAGGCCGCTATAAGACACGCGTCGGGCTCCTAACGAGCGTAATTTAAACCCGGAGTTTAATAATTATTCAAGTTAATATTAAAATTAAAACTATTATTAACTTAAAGTTAAATATAACCGAAGATTTTATTAAAGACGTAATTTAATTCATTTATTTTAAAATTAAGAAGACGCTTAAATAATAGTTTAATTTTAAATTAAAAATTAACTCTTTTTAAATATTTATTAATATATTTTAATATTAATATTTTCCTTTAAATTTAATATTTTATTCTAAAGAATATTTCGATTTAAAATTAGTTAAAAGATAAAGAGTAGAGAATAATAATAAATATTAATTATAATAATTCTTATAATAATCGTCTCTCTATAGTATAATTTATAATATATTTTATTATTAATTTATAATAGGGGTAGTAATAACTATGAGTATATATATTTATAAAAATAGTAGTAGTAGTAACTATAAATATATATATCTATAAGGGTAGTAATAATAGTAGTTATAAATACGTATATTTATAGGGGTAGTAATAGTAGTAGCTATAAATATATATATCTATAAAGGTAATAGTAATTATAAATATATATATTTATAGAGGTAGTAATAACTATAAATATATATATCTATAAAGATAGTAGTAGTTATAAATATATATATTTATAGAGGTAGTAATAACTATAAGTATATATATCTATAAAGGTAGTAGTAGTTATAAGTATATATATTTATAGAGGTAGTAATAATAGTAGTTATAAAAATATATATTTATAGAGGTAGTAGTAGCTATAAATATATATATCTATAGAAGTAGTAATAGTAGTAGTTATAAATATATATATCTATAGGGGTAGTAGTAGTAGTAGCTATAAATACTCGTGGGCGCGTAATTAAATAACGGATTTATACAACTTTTCGTATTTTCCTCTTTATCTCTTTTATATTTTACCCTCTAAATAGATTTCTATATACCGAATAAATATTTAACTACCCTATAACGTAAATATATTATTAATATAGATACTATATAATATACTAATATATTAGAAATCTCGATAGCTACCGGAATCCTAAATTTAATTATATATAGAATATTAAGATCCGGAGTCGCGCGTAGTTAGAAAAACCCTACTTCTAGTAGGAAGGAAAAAATCGACGAAAGAATATTAAAATCCTTTATCCGGGTAGTTACTAGTAGAGTAGATAATAAGTATAAATTTTATATGAAATTAATATTAGGCCTAGGGATTTAAACCTATAAAACGATTATATATAAAACTCTTTAGAGAGTAAATTTCCGACGGTATATTATTTACCCTAAACTATTCATTTCGTGGATAATAGGAAGAAAAGATTTAAATAAACACGCGAATATTTATATTAAATAATAATAGAAGACTAAATAAGAGTATTTTTTTCGGATAAAAACTTATTCGAGAGTAAATAGTATAACCGTATATTTATAACGAAAAAAACGAACGAGCGCTACTACCCGGAATATATATAATATTATAAATATTCCGGCCGTTAATCGCTTATAGTTTAAAATAAAATAATAGGCGAATAAGTTTCCGAGTTTTATTTATTTTTTAATAGTATTAAGGCTATTATTTTAAACCTAAATCGAGATAATTCGAGAAAATTAATTATTAATATCGATTATATTAAATAGATCCTTAAATTATTTATATTACCCTAGTATTAGGAGTTAGAAAGAATAAAATTATATTTAATATTTATATAAAACGGGGCCGGGATTTATAGATTTAAATAAATATTATAATAATTAAAAGAGTATAAGATCGAGATATTAATATAGCCGCTAAATAACCCTAATTTAAACCCGGATAAATATATATAAAAAGGGATAAAATAGAAAATCCGGGTATATAATAAAATATTTTAACCTCGAAAGATATATAGCCGGCGGCGAAGTATAAATAATTTTAATTAATAAAGTAATAAGTCTATATAAAATAAATATATTCTATATTTAAATAGTACCGGGATATAATTAAAAACCGTGGTTTTTCGACTAAATAATAATTTAATAGTATTAAGATTTTGGCCTAAAATAACGTTTATATATAACTTTAATTTCTACTACTTTATACGTTATTAGAATAAGAATTACGTACGCGGTTTAATTAATAAATATGGATATATATACTTTAAAATTTAGTATCTCGTTTAATCCGTTACTTGATTCTACGCCTACGAGTATATATATCTATAAAGTTAGTAGTAGTCATGAGTATATATATCTATAAAAGTAGTAGTAACTATAAATATATATATCTATAGAGGTAGTAGTAACTATAAATACGTATATTTATAGAGGTAGTAATAGTTATAATATATCTCTAAAATTATTATCTTAGTATAGTAGAGATCTCTCGGTAAATCTCTACCCTACCCTACTCTAATTTAGGGTAGAGATTAAATCGCGATCTCTACTCTATATTTTATTTTATTTTACTTTACTCTAATATTCCCTCTAAAAATCTCTACGTTAATCCGAAACGTAATATATACTCTTTAAATATTAAAAAATAATTACTATATTTTATAATTAGTTTTATTATTTATTAAAGTATATATATCGTAATATTTAGATTTAGAGTCTATATAATAGTCTTTTTAAATTATAGTTTTAATTTTTTTATCTAGACTCGTCTCTACTAAAAAGTAAATTATTTCGATTATATTAGTTTCTAAAAATTTAGGTTTACGACCCCGTATTTTATTACTTTTTTAGTTATTTTAAATACGTGAATAAATTTTATTTTAAATTATATTATACCCCGAGCGCTATTTTACCCCGAAGAAGTCGAATATTTTATATTCGTTATAAGGTATATCTTTAACTATTAGGAATTTATATACTCTCTAGACTTTAGACTTTTAGGGAGTAATATAAACGTTATTCTAAATCTCTCGAGGTATTTTAATAGGCTTAGGGGGGCGCTAGGAGATAACAGAGTTAAAAGAATGAGGTGGTAGTGGGAGGCCAGCTTAGGGTCCTTATAGGGGCCCGCTTAGCGGCTCGCTTAGAGGTCCCCTCATCGCAAAGTTTTTTTTCTATGACGTGGCTGCAAGGCACCCGCAACGATAATATCTCTCCAGTCTCTGCTTCTCCTTGGCGGAAAATGATGCGGTGAGGTTCCTCTATCGCCGAGAAGCATATAGTTGGCTTCGAAGAAGTAGAGTGGTATCAGCTCAAATATTTTCTGCGCTACTCTTCCCCATTACCAAAGTCTTCCTAGCTTGGCTTCCTAGCTTGGCTTCCTAATCTATAATCCATCATGTGGTTCGCCACAATTATCAAAATCCTTACCCTGCTCTGGCTGGTTGTCTTATTTTTCTATCTCTGTTAGAAGGCTTCATGTCTTTGCTACTTTACTGTCACGCACCCTAGACATACAGCACAGAATACCTCCAGATTAGTGGGCCGGATCATTCAATATCTGCGTCAGCTTCAGTTTCGTCGTAATTGGACCACCTATCTAGCATTGATAGTCGTGGTATACGTCGTGGTTATTAGAACAATTGCTTTAATAACTTTCCGGAGTCAAAATTACGGCACGCGTGTAATAACCGAGATCTATTACGTCCCAGAGGAGTCTAGTGTCTCGGGGTTCTACGGTCCAGGTGCCTATTCAGCTTGGCTGGTTACCGCGATCACAGCTGGCATTAATCATCTGAGGCCTCAAGCTTCACTACTACCTGTCTGTCGGCCTCCCAAATGGAGGCTAGGCGGAGACGTCTTAGCTTCAATAGTATATCCAGGAATCGCCTTCGTTGACGTCTTAATTCAGTTGATCTTGGGATCAAAACATAGGGGCAATTACTCTCAAGCCCAAGCTGGAATTTTCGTCCTCGAGTCAACGACAAAAGTGGCTATGGTCATCATCTCCCATCAACAACCAAGACCATTCAGGAAGACCCATATTGTGGCTTGCTATCTGTTCTACTCGTTATTCATCCCAATTAGGGTCGCCTCAAATAAGGGTGAGCCTCCATACTTGGACGGGCTCTGGACGAAACAGTTAACTTTTATGAGTTTTATGGTGGTACCTATGGTCATAATATTAATTCACGTAGATTGGCAATGTGATGCTTCCGGATAGAGATCCTCACAGCTGCTGGCAACCTTCAGCATCATCCAAATAGCCCTGTCGTTCTACTACCCTCCGTATACATTATTCCCATCGTCTTCAAGCAAATTTACCGATCTGGATCAGCTAGCAGCTCTCGGATCCACGTTGTTGGTCCTTCTATACTCGTGGTATAAGGGGATCAGGTCGATGGCTGTTGATTTGCGAACAAGAATGTCTGAGATGTGGACGGCCTCGCTAATAATACTTCTAGCTTGGCGGCGTGGCGTGCCTGTCTTATTCAGGTCGCTTAGCCTCGACTACTGGAGAAGAGCCCGGATTATTTCCAACTCTGATGAGCAAGTGCTTGAGAACGGCTTAGATTCATGAGTGGAATGATGACGACGAGGCTATATATTCGACGACGGCGACGACGACAACGACGATGCATGATGATTAATGATTGATGATTGATGACGGTACTAATAACGACAACGAAAATGCTTACCAGTGACGATCAAACATGGAGTTCAACGCTTTACATTCTAAACAGCATCACTGTTCTGAAATTAGCTATAAGGTATAATAATGCTGAGAATACATGCCCACCCTTACTTGTACACACACCATCTGAACAACTACACGTACACTACCACAGAAACGCCACGCCTTAGCTTCAGGGAATGTAACGAGACGATTGGGTGCGAGTACCATCTAGGGGTAGCCACGATGGCCTATATCATCTCGCTACTTGCAAACTGCATCGTTTGGGAACGAGATCCTCCTCTTTCCCTCACGGGGTTCTTTCCTAGACCTCACACACTTCTAAGACCCTAGCTCATACTGAGACTTGCCCTCCGAGGATGTTGTTTTCCGCCCAGAAGCAGCCTCAGGTCGCTGGTACCTTGCTATATTAACCTACTTCAAGAGATATACATGCCACGACTTAAGGGAATATATGTAGCAAAACGGCCGGCACAGGTAGTCTCAGCCAAGCAAAGCCTCAGCCAAGAAATAAAAAACCTCAAACCCAGAAACCAAAACTAGCAAAACTTTGACGAAGAAACTCCAGCTAGCGAGCCAGCATATTAAGGGATTTTTTATGCGGATGCCTTTTGTTTGTCGAATTCGTCAGGTCGTGTACGATTGGAGCCGCGCATGTGGCGAATTGATCTAGGGCTCGTGCAAGTTTTGCTCTCGGATCATTACGAGGATCGAACGCCCAGCTGACATAGTGAAAGACCTTAGCCGGGTAAGAGAAACTCACGAGTTTGGTTTGGGGAATTGACTTGCACCATACTACCTTGCTGCGTTAGAGGGGCTTAACGTAATGTAGTATATAAATTACATTTTTGAAATGATTCCTGAGCGCACTACAAAATTCAGCTTGATTCATCATATTTGTAGGCAACACAATTTACTATTACGAACTGCTGGAGTAACCAGCCCAGCTGGGGCCCAGGGCGAGACAAGCTGTTTACTGTCGAGTTACTATGAGTTCGTTGTGAGCCTCGAGGATTCCAGTTGAGGCCATTGTGGAAGGTGTACGTCAGGTATACGTGATGACTGAAGCTCTATACATGTTCTATCTTTCTAGAGCGTGAGAGCTAATCTGTCAAGCTATACATACCACTTATCGCAATCTCTCTATCATCGTAATCCGATCCTCACATATCAATACTCAGCTGGCCGTCTTTCATCTAGTATACTCGGAATCCTACTCTATGATCTTTGAACTGTAACACATATAAGCGTGCTCGTACTCCACGATAGTTTCGGCGATGTGGACTGCGCGGAGGATCGACTTACATCGAACACACTACCCATACCCCTGAAGAACCCCTCCCCAATTACCCAAAAATCCCTCATACCATTGCCCATTGTTTCCTTGCAATACTTCAAGGCGGTAGAGTAGCGGTGTATATTAAATAGTACGTGGATAATTCCTATTAGCAAGTCTAAGGTGAGTTTGCAGATTTATCCCCGCAGGAAAACTTATCTACTGCGGAGCAGAAGATATCGGGTCAGAGATCCTCCAATCCGAATACATAGTTGGAACGGACTTTGCGAAGTATACCTAAAGACCAGAGGCGCCTCAACCCTGTGCCGCCCTAGGAAGAGTAGTTGGGCTATTTGAGGATTTTGGTCGAGTGGGTAGTGTTGCATTGTAGGTGCGATTTCAGGTTGTTACATAGAAGCATTGATGTTTCGCGAATTATACTGCTTATTGCTTACATTGATACTTTCGTTGAGCGAGCATTTGCGTTATTCAAGATACATAATGGGAAGCAGGCGTCCGTATTTGCTGGCGCTGAGACGCACGCCCTTTCTTGGATCGGGCTATTCATAAGACTTTCTGCATTGGTTTGAAGAGACCTCAACCCTCTCTTTCGATCATTACCTGCGTAGATATATACGGGTCTGGTCAAACAAAATGGGAATATGCAAGGAGAGGACATGCTAGAACGTGGAACGCAGTTCAATTTTGGCGGTAATAGAGAAAAGATTGTTATGTGACAGCCGATTGCTGGCTCTCCTATAGACCCTCTGGAATGCTACGTTAGCGTACGTTCTAGCGAAGTGTGGAACTCAGTATACGGTCTGAACCATCTTAAAAAGAGGGAATGTAGGGCCTCCTTCTGGACCAGCGCCAAGGACCAATCGGGAGGTTAGCGCGGAGCTTTATTGAAGTTAGGTCAGACCGTAGCAACGTTGGGTCAGACCGTAAGGTATTGACTATGAGAAGAGGGGACGCCTTCCTTGTGGTGTTTAATTCATTTAACGGCCTTGATCTTGAGGGGCTCTTTGAATGCCCAATATATACAATCGTTCAATGGTTACGTCTGGTTATCTTCTTCGCCTCTAATGTGTACCTCAGAATGTTCTTGGTCTCAACACGCCAGCTCGAACGTGACCTCGAGGGGTAAGACGATGGTCTTCGAATGCCCGAAAGGGTGTTGGTTCGACCAGACTGAATCTAAACCATATACTAGCCTCCCCCAGATAATGTTAAAGCGAATACTAGCGTAAAAAGGTCGAATCAGTTGTAATCCTTAGCTGTCAGGAAGGATAGGTCGTTTTTATCTATGGAGGGGACTATGACTTGACGCGCTGGGCCATCTAGGTTAACGTCTATACTGCGGCCCCTCTGGCTCGCCGCCGTGGGTCCAAGCCCGAAAAGCCTTATGTCTGTAAGAATTGTGATATTGCGATCTGCCAGAACTTGAACCGAGCCTTCTAGGCTTAGGTAGGACCTTAGCGTAGATATATACCCTTCTACGGTATCGTTAAGGTCGAAGAAGTCAAGGTCTTTATTTCCTAGAATCTATAAATAAACTCTACTAAATATCTTATCTTAGTTTCAAATCTACTCTCTATAAGAAAATCGATACGGTATTCTTCTAGAGTATTTAGATTATAAGAAAGTTAAAGAGGAAGTAAAGTCCTAGATACGCTGCGGAATAGGATAGGGATTACCTTCCCTTCCCTTCCCTTCCCTGGTCCAAGGAATCCCTTCCCTTCCCTATTATTCCCTTCCTCCCTGCTCTCCCTATAGGGCTGCCCCATATATGGCCATGTATGCGCGTATGCATGCCCCATTGCTGCCCCTATATGGCCCATGTATGCGCGTATGCATGCCCCATTGCTGCTCCCATATGGCCCATGTATGCGCGTATGCATGCCCCATTGCTGCTCCTATGTGGCCCATGTATGCCCCCATATATGGCCATATATGCGCGTATGTATGCTCCATTAAGTGGTACAAAGATTAGGACAATTAGGAAAGCGGTTAAGAAACGCCAAGCCTTATATCTGATTTGGACTAGCCTCTTGGCACTAGCTATATATAGCAAGAGCAGCAATGGGCCATGTATGCGCGCATGCATGCCCCATTGCTGGCCCCATATATGGCCCATTGCTGCTCTTGTATATGGCCCATTCTTGCCTGTATATATGGCTTATTGCTCCGCGCATGCATGGGCTGTTACTGCGCTAGTCCAAATTAGGTATAAGGCTTGGCGTTTCTTGACCGCTTTCCTAATTGTCCTAATCTTTGTACCACTTAATGGAGCATATATGCGCGCACATATAGGCCATATATGAGGGCATATATGGGCCACATGGGAGCAGTAAAGGGGCATGCATACGCGCATATATGGCCATATATGGGGGCAGCAATGGGGCATACATGGGCGCATGCATGCACGCATACATGGGCCATATATGGGGGCAGCAATGGGCCACATGGGAGCAGTAATGGGGCATGTATGCGCGCATATATGGGCCATATGGGAGCAGCCCTACTAGGAAGGGAGGAAGGGAATAGTAGGTAATCCCTTCCCTTCCCTAGTAGTACCTACTTCTTCCCTTCCGCTCCCTTCCCTGCTAGAAGGGAAGGGAGCGGGGGTTATTCCCTTCCCTTCTTTTCCCTATTCCGTAGCGTAGTCCTAGATTAATTTTATATAAAACTCTTAAGATAATTTTATAAACGACGTCTACGTCCTAGAAATAAATCTCTATAATAGGAATTATCTTAATATAATAGACTTCGCAAATAATTTAAATTTTCTAATATAAATTAACGATATAAATCTACGGTTAAAGAGTCTAAAATTCCTTAAATTTTTAATAAAATATTTTATATTCTTATTTCTATTAATTAAAGATAACTCGTTAGAGAGTCTAGTTTAAAAAAACTATATCTATAATAAATAATAAAATTAAATTTCAATTAACGAAATATATATAAATATATTAATATTAATAAATTTTTATATTATTTTTAATCTCCGAAAGAGATTAATAAAGATATTTTCCCCTATTACGGGTTATATATTAAGTTCGATTAATATATAATATATTCTAAAATTTCAAAATACCTTCTTGTAAATTATCTTAATAGAGGACATTATATAAAATAATTAGAATCGACGAAATCTCTTTTAACTAGTAAATTACTATTCCGAAATAATTAAAAGTTCGATTATAAAGATTATTATTATAAAGCCTATAAGATAACGCGAACTAATTCGTAATATCTTTATATAAATCCGTTAGCGTTAACCTCGAGTATTATTAAATAATATACTCTATAACTAAATTTAGCCGAAACTACTAGATATAATATTATACTATTAATCTATTTTAGGTTAGAAAGAGTATCTATATATAATAATATCGTAGTAATTATATTAATCGTATTAAACTTTTAATAAAATAACGCGTTAGTATTTAATACCGAGTATTTTTAATTTTCTATAAATAGTAATATAAATAACTTTCACGATTTATTTTTAATTATAACTTATACCTCTTTATTATATATTTATTCTATATTTATAAAAGGATATTTAAATAATATATAATATTAAATTCCCTCTTCGCTTATAGAAATAATTTACTATATCGACGATTATATTAATATTTTAGTTTAAGAATTATATTTAAATTTTATAATATTAATTAATATCTTTTAAGACCTAAATAAATATTATCTAGATATCGGTTAATACGTATTCTTTAATAATTATATAGTAGATTTTCGATAATTAAGAGTTTTTAGTATTATATAGAGTTTAAACCTAAGTTAAAAATAAATCTTTTAACGGAGAATAATAAATTAATAATAATTAGAGATATTAATCCGATATATAGATCGGATTTAAATTAAGAGTTATTTTTTCAAGATTAAACTATTAATAAGTAATAGTTAGAGATTTTAATCCGATATATATATTAGTTTATCCGAATTAAGGATTACTTTTTCAAGATTAAATTATTAATAAATAATAATGAGAGATATTTAAAAATAAATAATATTTATATTCTAATATATTTATAAATAAGTAATTAATATTTCTAGATAATTTAGTAGTATTATAACTTTTAATTTATACTAGAAATCGAATTTAATTATTATAATTAATAGCGAAAAAGTTTTTTGATTATAATAAAGTTTTTTTATAATTCTCTCTATTTTAATAACTTCGAATCTTCGATATATCGAAAACTCTCTACTTTTATATATTATTAATAATCTCTACTATTAAAATCTTTAAATATGTATTATAATATAATCTCGAAAATTATTTCTCTTTATAGAGTATTTATATTATAGGGTAGACTCTAATATAAGTATTATTAAATTAAGCCTCGGTACTTCTATAATAAAATTAATACCGTTAACTTAATCCTAGTATATTAGGCCCGTAACTCTATAGAATAATTAATATCTTTTATACTATTAATGTTTTACTATTAAAGTAAATATATTTTAATAATTTAAAATAAGAAGCCGCGGAATATTACTTTTTTGAAAATAGAGATAAAGCGAAATTTTATCGATAAATCGAAAACTAGTTTTAATAACTCGGAGTCTAAAGGTAAATTATTTTAAATACCCGAAATAAATTCGAAGCGCCTAAACGACCTCGAGTATACGTCGAATACCTCTTCGAGTAATTTAGTATTTAATAAATACTCGATAAATATCCAAAAATAATATTAAATAAATATGAGCCTCTTTATAAATATATTTTAAATTCGTATTTCTAAAAACCCTAATTTTAAAGAATTATATAATTTATTATCTAAAATTTTAGTATTCTATAATTATTTATATCGATAATAACGACCCCTCGGAATTATTTTTAATACTAGTAAATTTGAATTTCTAGAATTAATCGATTTAGATAAAATTATCGCGGGGGTAATATTTAAACTATATATTAAAATTTATAATAACGATTTAGAGAGTACGATAATAATAATTATAAAAATATAATAATAATAAAACTATAATTATAAATTATATAAAATTATAATTATAAATAAAATAGAGTTATAATTATAAATAAAAGTTATAAATAAAAGTTAAAATTAATATTATATTATTATTTTAGGGCTCGTTAATAGTAATTTTCTATATTTATAAATAAATATAGTATTTAAGACTCTCGAGGTACTTATCGAGCGCCTTAAATTATAATCGAGTTACTTTTCATTTTACCGGTATTTTACTAGAATTATTATATCTAATTTTAAAATTTCTATTAATAGAATATTTATTTATTTTTCAAAAATTCCTATAAAACTCGGATTTAATACTATATCGATAAAGCGAGAGTTTATATAAGAAGCGTCGAGGTATTAAATATATATTTTATTAACTTTAGGCGAAAAGATTACGAAAAAAAAATATAGAAAAAATTAATAAAAATTCTAAAAATACTAACTTCGGATTTAAGATTTTAAATCCGTGATTCTCTATTAGCGTCGACTAACTCGCTAAAGTTATATAAAGTATTATAACTATACTAGTTTAATTTAATTTTTAAATTATATTAATTTACGAAAATTATATATACGTATAATATCGCCCGAAATTAGCGCGATATTATAGACTATATAATTTATTATATTATTATATATCAAATTATATACTAGTATTATCTAGATTAATTTATTATAATTTATTCTAAATTATCCTAAATTATTCTAAATACTAAATAAATATTTAGTATCTTTAGACGAAAGTAGATATTAAATCGATCTCTAGAGTTATTATATAAATTAAATATTTTTACGCGCCTTTTTTATTCTTTTAAATAAAATATTAATTTACTACTTTATTAATATTATAAATTATTATAATTCCTAAAAGTAATTTTATTAATTACGTAATCGATCTTTATAATATTTTAGTTATAAAGCCGCGTATTAATATCTTTAAAATATACTAGATAATTTATTTATATTATTTTAATTTTCTTACTTTATATTCTTAGGTACTCGATGAATTTTCGATTTAAATTTTATAATATTACTAATTAATAAAGCGCGACTCTAAATTAATATATCTTGAATTCTATTTAAATAACTTTTATTTACTTTATTTAATTAAATTTAGAAAATTTCTTTCGCGCTCTTTTCTTAAATTCTTTTATCTTAATATAATTTATTCCTCTAAACTTTAGCGCGCTATATTAATCGTTATAATATTTATTATTCGATATCGAAAGATTATTATAATATTAATTTTAGATTTTAGACTTTAATATATTCTCTCGCTCGTAAAGAGATAGTTATTAAAATTTATTATAATTTAAAAGCGACGGCTAAGCTCTAACGGCGTAGTAAAAATAACTATTATATTATTATATTTGATATTAAATAAATAAGTATTACGAGGTATTTAATTTCGTTTTTAATATATAGGAATTAAAGTTATATTAAAATAAGATAATAAAATAAATAGTCTAGACTCGAGCGTAACTAAATACGGACTAATTTATAAATTATAAAAAATATCTTATATTATTAATAAAGACTCGTTATAAAGAATATTATAATATATTTCAAAAATTACGGAGAATAAAATAATAATAAAGTAGAAAGACTAATAATAGAATAATATAATAAATAATAATGAATTAAATAAAGATAGAGTATTAATAAATTAACTTCTCGATTATTTTATATTTACGAAGTCCTTTGAATTAATATTTTATAAAGTATATATTTAATATTTTTATAAAATTAATATTAATTAATAATATATAGTTCTTTTATAGCCAATTAGAGTTACCTATTATAATTTAGTTATCTATTTATATTTATACTCGTATATCTCTATATTTTAGAGTAGATTTATTTATTACGCGGATAATACCGAGGAGTTAAACTTTATTAAAATATATTATATATTAGTCTTCTAACTTTTATTAGCGCTTTATTTATAAATTCAATAAATTTATTATATTATTTATAATCTTAGTTAAAAAAGATACTATATTCGAGTAGAATATTTAATATTAAATAATTTTTAATACTTTAAATAAGATTTTTATCTTTAATATTATTTTAATCTACTTCGATCTCGACTATAAAATTATAATAGAAATAAATACGTTTAATTATATATTTAGAGGAGTCTTATCCTAGTATAATATTTAAAATACTCTTCGTTTCATTATTCATTTTTTAAAGAAATATAACTCTATCGAGTATAATTATAAAATTTATAATAAAGAATTTATAATAATTATATATATATTCGAGGAATAGCGCTTTAAATATCGAGGTAATATTTAATTATAAAGTCTTTAAAATACTTTATTTTATTTAAGGAGTTATCTCGCCCTTAAATTAAATAAAACTAATTTTTATTTTATTTTAATTATAAAATTATTTATCGCCCTAGTAAAATGAGTAGTAAATTTAATATATTAATATATTAGTTAAGAAACCTCTTTAAAGAGGATAATATATTAAATTTTAAATATTAATATTAATATTAAATAATATTAAAGAGTAAAATTCTAATACTAGAAATTCTTAAAAATTATATCTATAATATATCGTTAAATATAATAACTTTAATTTTAGTTTTAATTATTTTAATAACGTTAATAGTAGATTAAAAGATCTTTATCTAGTTTCTTTTATTAATTTTTATATTAATCTCCGCGACCCCGATAAATCCCGATATAAATATTAATTTAGAATTATAGACTTTGTTTATATTTTATAAACCTAAATTAGATAGAGATTAATTTATTAATTTAAATACAAACTTATATAATACCCCGATTTATAAATTATAGGACGTAGTTAATTAAATTAATTAATTCGTATTTAAAGTCTTTAAAATATTACGTTTTAGAATATATTATTATAGTAGAATTCCCCTCGTTAAATACGAAGATAAAGAGAGAATCCTATATTTCCGAGGAAGAAAATATATTCCGAATTCTAGTAAATTACGCCTATATTTAATCTAGTTAATTTATAATAATATCGCGTATAATTATTTAATTTATATTAAATATTACGAATTAATTAGTTAGGTCTATTAATAGCCTAACGCCTATATTATTATTTAGCGATATATTAGGAATTATTATATATATCGAAGATTAAAACCTTCGCGTTAATATATTTAGAATTAATTACGTTTATTACCGCCTTTAAAATAATATTAAAAAGATATCTCGATAGATTATATAAATCCCCTACTACTCAATACCTTTATAATAATTATTTATTAATATATTTTAGTTCTCGTAGACTACTTAACTAAAATATAATACCTAGTATTAATTATATTAATTAAAGTAAATAAAATCTACGATAGTTTCTACTAGAATATATAGAAACTTTATAAATTACTAGATATTCTTATTTTAAGTCGAGAATCTTAGTTTGTATCGAAATTTTAAAAACTTTTATATAAATATTTTAGGATTAATTAACGGATAACTAGCGAGTATTATCTCTAGACGAATAATTAAATCGAGTAATTTAATATTATACTAGAATACTACCTTCGTATATATATTAATTATATATAAGATAATTAGATAAAATAGCTCTTTAAAGTAGAGTTTTTTAATAATAATACTAGTTTCTTTAATATTCTAGCCTCGCCTTTTCTAGTTAAATATAGTTAACATTTATATATTAATTTCGAACTCGTTAAATTTTTTTTTAGACCTTACTACCTAAATTCGTATCTATTTAATCGTTATTAATAAAATTCGCGATATAAATTAGAATTTTAAGTAATTACCTCCGCGATAATATATTTATCGTTTAGATTATTTTTAAATCCTCGGTTAATTAACGAAGACGTTTATACCCGATATATTTAATAAATAATTAAATATAACTAAATATCAAGAATCTAAATAATTTTTTTTCTTTAATTAAACTCGATAATTATAATATCGGCCCTTTCCGGGTCTTTAAGATTTTCGATAATTCTTTTATAATTTAACTAAATTTTCTGAAATTTTATATTAATTTATTATAATTAATAGTTAATAATCCTCTACTTAAATAAATCTAGTTTATTCGAGAATTTATAATTATTGAAAATAACTAACGTAAATAATATATTAACGGTATTTTAAATTCTAAATATAATTATCGTTATAGTCCGCTTTTATTAAAATATTACGTCAATTAAAAAGATTACGTCGTTATATAAAAACTTCTTTAATACTTTACTCGTTATTAATAAATTATTAATAAATATTATATCTCGAGTCCTAGCGCCGCCGGCCTCTACGAATTATTCTATATTATTTAAAAAAATTAATATAAAGAACTTTTATTATCTTCGTTTTAATCCGATTTCTAAGAAATTAATACTCGTTTATACTTTAGTTTATTACTTATTTATTATTAAATAAATAGTACCCTATAGTCTAGCCCTACTATTATTCTTTATAAATAGTAATATTAACGCCTAGTTTTATTCGTATATTACCGCCTATTCTATAGTTTATCTTTATTCGTTATTATTATTATAATTAAAAATTCCGTATTACCCCTAATTAATACTTTATATAATTATACTAATAAATAATATTCTTATTTTATTTTATTATTTAGCTCGTAGGAACTCGATTTCAAAGAGAGAGTTAATATTATAATATAATTTTAGTTATTTAACCTTATTTAATTTATCTTAAATCTTATTTAAATTTAAACTAATTTCTCTATTTTTATTCTAATTTAGTCGAGATAAGTAAAAAATAAATACTCTATATATTAATTCTTATTTATATAGTAACTAGCCCTATTTTAACTTTTATTTTTTAATTTTTATTCTAATTTATTTTTATACTAGAATTATATTAGGTTTAATAAACTTGGGTTTTAAATTAATAAATATTTAAATACTAATCACGTTACTTGATATTACCCTCTTATATTAATACTTTTTATATATTATCGCTTTATATTATAATTTTTATATCGTCGACTCTTTTATTTATCTCGATCTCGTTATCGCTTCTCGACTACCCCGTCGCTAGTTTAAAAAGTCGATATAAATATATAAAATCGTTTATAATTAAAATCTCTCTTCTATTTTATTTATTTCGCTAGTACTCGAGCGGCGATAATCTAAATCTATTAAAATATAAAAGAAAATTTAGGCGATTCGGAGTCTTATAGAGTAAAAATAAAGAGTTTTATATTAGAAATATAATATAATACTAAATTTACTACACTTATAAGGAAATTATTTAAAAGAAAATCCTTTATTATTATAAAGAATATAAACGAGCGAGAGTTATAGAAATAAAGATTTATATATTATATTTATTTATAACTAATTAATTAGAAGCCCGTATAGAGATTATTTCTAATTATTATTATTATAATTTCGAACGTTTTAGATTATAGTATTTATATATAATATTAATAATAACGCCGATAATATAGTTAATACGAGAGTATTTATATTTATATATAACTTTTATATAAATCTAAATACCTCGATATTAATAATTATATCCGAATTATATTATACGCTCTCTAGTATATACCTCTAGGATCTCTAGTAAAATCGTAGTTCTAGTTACGAGATAATTATACGGATTATAAAATTAGATTTAATATAAATTAACTTAATATTAATATTTATTTAATACGAATTTCTTAATATATTACTTCTAAATTATAATCTAATTATATATTATAAAAGAAGTATATAATTAAGAGATATTTATAATTATTCTCTTCAGAATTATATTTAATATCAATTAGTTATTTATTAAATTTTATATTCTATATATATAGTTTTTGAACTAGTTTTATAGAGTCAATTTAAAATAAGATTACTCTTTCGTATTTATAATAAAAGAAGAAAATACTATATATTAATATTTGTAATATTTTAATTCTTTATATATATAGAAAATTATTAGCCTTCGCGTTCTTTAAAATATAATCCTTAATATAAACTACGTTAATAGAAATTTCTAATAATATAATAAATATATATCTATAAATTAGGAGAGATTATAAACTAGTTTCGATATTTTCGCGACGTATATTTATTAATCGGAGTAGATTCGAATTATATTTATAATTTTAACAAAATCGAGTTCTATATTAATATTAGTAAAAATAAATAAATTATAATAGAAGAATAAAAGAATAAATAAATATAAATAATCGAGAGTATATTACGTTAATAGAGTATATTAATACGAAATACTTCGTATTTCTACTTATATTTATTCCGGCCGGGAAGAGATTTTTAATTTATTAATTCTAAAGGAGTTTAGATCCTAATACTTTTTAAAATATTAATAATTCTAGATATATAAATAGCGATTTTTATAGGAAAAATAGCGATTTTTATAGGAATTAAATTCGGTATTTTAACTAGTTTACGAAAGACTACTAGGTTAGAAAGTAGAGAATATTAATATTTAATAATTATAATAACTATTTAACCCGAGAGGTATTTTAATATATAAAAGATAATTTTATTCAATTATTCTACCTACTATTATACTCGTTTTATTTACAATAGTTATTAGATATAAGTATTTTCTATTTATTTAAATATTAATATATTAAGGCTATTAATAAAACTAAATTTTATACGACGAGTAATTATTTAAAATTCGATTTCTAAATTAATTTCTAAATTATCCGAGAAAAATTATATAATTTAAAATATTATTATATTAATTTAATATAGATTAAATCTAGTTCCCGAGAATCTAGATAATATTCTACGTTATAATTATAAAGTTTAGCGGAAAACTTCCTCGAAAATAATTATTACTTTAAAATAAAATATCGTTTTAAATTTTAACGAATAATTAAATACTATATATATATTAATAAATATTATAATATAGAGAAGAGCTTTAAAATATCAATAACTCTAAACTAAATTATAAATATACTCGCGGCGTAGAAGCGAAAATACTCTCTAATACTTATATAGAATAAGAATTAATAAAATTATACTAGGAAGTAGTAACTTAAATAACGCGAAAAATGAAATTTTATTTATTTAACTAAAGATATAATATAGTATATCTTTATTAAATAGGCTCTAAAATTAAAGCTCGATAAATAATAAAATTTTAAAAAATACAAGAGATATAAAAATAAATTATCGTTAAAAAATAACTAGTTTATATAATATTTAGGAATAAGAAGATCCGACTTTTTAAAATTAAAGGTAGTTATAGAGACGAAGTTATATCTAAAGGTTTAGTAGCTTCGGAAGTATATAGTAGATTTTCTCACGTTATGATTCCATAGCGAATGGGAGTATCTTATCTATAGATAATTAGCGTTAGGGCGATATCAGCGTTGGGGTGGCCCGCACGTTTAGGAAGTAATTCGAGAAGCTTTAAGCAGTGTGTCGTCCTAAGGCTGATAGGAGACTTTCTGTCTCTGCGTCCTAGCTGGAGGGGCAAACCACCTGTGTACTTAGGTGAAGACTCAGATCTCGAATTTGCAAATTGTGGAGAAGTAGCTTTTCGGAAGAGTCATAGATAGATAATTCCAAAGCTTTCGCTAGCCCAAGATTTGGATTCAGTTTTGCCTCTTGAGTATGTTCCCTACGACATGCAAAGAGTCTCAGACATAAAGATTCGAAGAGTATAAGGTCCCAAAAAGCGTCTTTCATGGTTAGATACTTGGACGGGCTTCTTACAGATTTGACTGACGTATATATAAATAGATCTGTCGATTTCGATTTTTCCTGATGTTTCAGGCTGGCCATCATTTTCACGTGGCTCGTTTCCCACATGTTTTACACTATCAAAGCTATTTATCAACCCTCGCCCTAGTCTTAACACTTCGTTCTCAAACCCCACCCATATTTAGAAACCCTCACCGCAATACCAAGCGCCACAGCAGCTACTATGACAGCACCTGCAAAGATCTGCAGCCCCATCCAACCACCGCCTGACGCCAAAATGGCACCAGCAATAGGCTCGCCGACCAGCAGGCCCAGAGCCCATGGCACTAGAAGCATACCCATTCGCACGCCGACAACATCAAGAGTCGGGCAAAGCGCTGCATCGATGACTGCGGTGACAGTCGTTATCGCTCCAGCGAAGAACCCATAAAGCGCGCTGAAGATGAAGAGGGGGGCAGCGTCGCAGACTGCTAGCCACGAGAAGGCGAGAATACTCCCTGCTATTGTCAACAGGATTTCAACGTTCAGTGGTCCGATCTTATCCGCAATATAAAGCGGCACCTTTGGCAATTTCAGTTCAAGAGCTATCACTCAGATGGGATAGAGACTCACGAGGCGACCAAAAAACGATCCAGCGTTCAACACTGGCAGCAAATCAAAGGCGAGGCTTGCGTTCACGAATCTGATGCCGTACAGCTGTATGAAGAAAGAGGGCAGATACAATCCCAGCAGCGAGACAAAGAGATAGCCCCCCCATAGCAAAAACGGCCCCTCCCTCAGCGCTCGCGCATCGAAGAGCGGTCGTGCCTCTTTTGGTAGCTCGCGCATGCGTATCGTCGCAATGGGAATCACTAGGGACACCAAGATTACGAGCGCGATGAGCCAAGTTGCGTAACGGAAGCCTATGCGCGGCTCGAGCTTGTTGAACATTATTGGGAAGCAGATGGCCCCTGCGCGTTCTCCAGGTCATTATAATACTACTAGTGAAGAGGACAGTAGTTACCAATCGCGCTACCGCTACTGCCAATTCCCGTCGCCAACGCCCTTTTCTTCTTAAAGTATTGCGGCAGTACTGCGATACTCGGTAGAAACAGACATCCACTGCCGAGACCAACCATAACTCCTTGCGCTAGGAGAAGTTGCCAATATTGCGAGCAGAGGCCTGTCATTAGCATGCCGACCACGAGGAGCACGCCACCGACGACGAGGAGAGAGCGCAGGTAGCCGCGGTCATAGAAGGGCCCAGCTATTATTCTAAGGCTGATTAGGAGGGCGGCTTGGAGGGAACCGATCCAAGCGATTTGGAAGGGGGTGGAAGTGGGGAGGAGGGTACGTTGGTAGTAGGTTTGGAAAACGCCTAGGACGGTCAGAGGGTATGCGGATAGAGAGGAGGGGAAGTGAGGATAGAGAAGGGGGCGGAGAGAAAGACCGAATGAATTTATGAGGCCGAACGAGGCTAAAAGGAGGAAAAAGGAGCCAGCGCATTGGAGCCAAGCCCGTAGGCCGTTATCGGGAATCGTGTCTTCTAGGCGCTGGGGCGCTTCGGAGTCGCGAGGTAAGGGGGTGTTGGCGGGCTGAGAGGAATCCTTGTGCTTCGGGGAGTTTCGAAGGGGATGGGGTGGGAGTGGGTTTAGCACTGGATTTTGAGACATTCTAGATGCTAAGCGCATATGTGATTGGGATTTGAGAGGTTAGAGAGAAGACTTCCATTTTGAGCCTTTATTTTCCACTAGATCTGCTGACTTTTTGGAAATATAGGTCATGGCTACACAGGTTTTCTATACTCAACAGGAAAGTAGCTGGGTGCGACGAAGACGACTGGTACGGAAGAGCCAATGATACTTACCCCGCGTCTCCATTTGCTCCGAATTGAAGAGAAGAACGAACTCCACTCGCTCCACTGGTGCCGACAATTTCGTTCTCCAGCCCCAAGGCACGTTCTGGCGTATCAGCTCTTCTCGGACATCCTTCCAAGACCCATTCCTTGAAACGATTTTGAAAGGGCTCATTGAAGCCATTATGCCTAGCCAGCCCATCGTCCTCATACACACTAAACCACTTAGCCTTTTCCTGTAGGAAAATATGCTCCTTCGGCTTCGGCAGTTGCCCTACTACACTAGCCTCATCAACAAGCCCTATAACAACGCTCGTGCCATCAGGTCTGCAATGGTACCGCATGAATAGTGGGGAGCCGCAGCTGCCGTATGAGCCACGGATTGCGATGGGAGTGCCGTCAATGCATATGTGCGAAGGCTGCTGCTTGATCGGGGCTTCGGCCCCGTGATGGGTGCTGCGAAAATGCAAGGCTGTGTTGTGGAAGAGGCCAAAGGAGAGAAAAGGTGAGCCCGATGCTTTCCGACACTCGACACAGTGGCAGAAGGTTATAGATACGGGAAGTGTCTTGCTGGTGTAAATGCAACGACCACATCGACAGCTACCGCGTAGGACGGTAGGAAGTTCTGGAAGAACAGCGTCTGAGGATGGCTCCATAGGCGAAGAAATTGAGGCTGGTGGGTTTATTCGAATAAGATGGTCCGTACGGCCTTTTGTATGTGGAATTGTTAAGAGTCGTTGCGCCGATTAATGGTGTACTGAGGCTTTTCGAGGCATTTATCGAAGGGTAGGCAACCCTCTAGGAGCAATATATACCCGCCCCAAAGGCTTTTCATTACTTACGGTGGGTTATAATCCTTCCTTACTACTTTGGGTGTATCTACTAGGCTACGAGATCTAAACCCCGGCAGCCTCTCTACCATCTGGTTCGAAGAAGCTGTGAATATTAGTGAGGGAAGTCAAATGGATCCATATGCGAGCAAATCATCTCCATTACACTACTTACATTTCACGTAAACTAGGGTATACGAGGTTGCGCTACTACTATTTACACCAAGATATATTCTAGTACTCACATCAAGATGCCTCGGCAGCCCCTAAGGGCCTACCCCAACCCAACTTGCACTTACATGAGCGGTTTATAATCCTCGTATGTTATGTGAAAGAAGGGATACGGAATAACTAATCGCAATTGAAACGAACGTGCAGTGATGGACAAAAAGCTAAATGTATATATAATCAATATAATTTGATAGTTACTAGTACCACCCGTGCCACCTTAGCGGGCGGTTACAACCGGATAGTACTTCCGCCAGTTCCGCTATTCTAGGCCAATCGATTGAAATGGATGTTTCAATACCTCCGGTATTTGAGCCGCTCTTCTTTATTAGGTAGATTTAGGCAGATTTAGGCGTAATGAAAACAACTACTAATAGGATATTTCTCATACATAGTAGTGGGGCGCGGAACTAATACACTGTTCCACTCGTGATCTGCATATGAGCGGCACCTTTGATTACCACGCAATCAAAAGGTGAGTATCCGTCGGGATTCCGCCATCATCGAATCTGAATGTAATTTACCGTACCGTACCGTACCGTACTTTACAGTATCTGTCATACTCACATTCTCTGAAACTCCGTCTATTGTGCGATCATGGCGGGGAACAGCCCGGTATTCCTCTTGGTCTAATCTATACTCCCTTTAACCCAGTATCTCCGACAGTCGGAATCAGCAATTACACAGATGTCCTGAGTCTGTTACGATAATGGCTACGGGGATCTCCACTTTGAGCTCAGTCTTGAGAGAGATGCCATACGCAGTGGCCGCGACGATAGCAGCCTCATTGGTGGCAATATCTCTTGTCGTCCGTTCCACAAGAGGCTCGAGCAAGCCAAACATACTACGACGTTGCATTCCCTCCCCACGCGAGACACTCATTCCATACCTCTCCTCTGCCCAAGCTGCAGCGTTGCCCTACCCTCCAGATCTTTTTCCAGGCGCTCGTGATGTGGCTACTCCGTATGGTACAATGAGGGCATACGAATGGGGGCCGGAAGAAGGGAAAAAGGTGGTTGTGGTACATGGTGATACAACGCCAGCGCCAATGCTTGGTCCTATAGCAGAGGCGTTGGTTAAGAGAGGGTGCAGACTCATACTGTTCGGTACGTCCGCTAGAAATCACGATTGACACTTCCCGAGAGGCTACGGTACCGATTGAACTGAAACTGACTGTCTCTTCGAGATCTTTGGGGCCGAGGTTATTCAGACACTCCCATGGGTGTTCCTCATGATTCCAAGCTCTTTGGTATGCAGATACTCTTCGCAACGGCTTCTTCGCCCATCTCGTGGACAGGCTCCGAGGCGTTCTCCATCGTGGGCTTCTCGCTCGGTGGTGGCATAATAATGTCTTTCTCCTCCTATTTCCCCTATTTGGTCGAATCAATCATTCTTCTAGCGCCGGGAGGCATCCTCCGATATCTACCCAAGGAGTACGAAAATGCTTGCTTTCACTACCCTCACTTAGTACTATACAGCTATCTGCGGAGGATGGTTGGCAATCTACTTAGGGTTAGCTCATCGCCAGCACCCTTGGACTCTTCCAGATCCGATAGTGAAGACCAGGCAGGCTTTGAAGTGTCTCAGGCAAGCCAGAGCGTCGACAAAGGCTTAATAGACGTTTCCGCAATTGTGCAGTGGCAGTTCGACCACCACAGAGGGTTTATGCACAGCTTCATCAACACGATCGAGCACGGCCCATTCATACACCAGCATACGGATTAGAGAAGAATATACAGCGTGATTAAAGGCCATACAGTTCAGAATTCATCCCGTAGCAGACTTCTTAATGGAAAGATCCTTCTCATATTTAGGGATACTAATGGCGTCGTTATTACGGAGGCAGTGTCTGCTGACCTTTCAGAGATGATTGGTGGACCTGAACATATCACTTTCAGAAGCGTACCTGGCGATCATGGCTTTCCAGTGCCCAGCTGTAAAGAGGTAGTCAAACATATCTCCGAATTCTGGGATCTGCATGTTGACTATTGATCCATGCATCGTGGAACGGAGTTGCGCAGAATACTTTGAGGGTTGAAATCTTTGCGCCTGAGCAGATCTCCTAGTACTGAGCCATAATTAATCCAAAGTCCAGTCCAATTCACAAAGAGAACCCAGAGAGTAAGCTATCAAGCTCGAAGACTTAGCAGGTCTTCTATTAGCTTATATACGGTATTCAGGCTTCAATCGGGTTGCCAGTCCCTCAGCCTACCTTTCCGGTTCACACTACTTCAATAATAGTACTTGATTCTCATCAAAAATAGGGCTGCCCCGGAGGGGGGGCTTTCGCTAATCTAGCCAGTCCATTGGCTGAGCCTCTATGGGAAGGCCCAATCGCGTAATGAAGCTCAGCTCCGTATCGTGCGCACTACGCGCCTCTTACTATACTGGAAGGTAGCCCTACCCAACGATTTCATAAGCTGAAAGTCTCGATTCATTCGGTATTTCCGATTCGAGAATGTGGCGTGATATCCCTCGCCAGATAGCCCTAAGTGTGGTTAATCAATTGATCCTACTCCTATGAAAGTGATGTGCCGCATGCATGGAGCATTACGACCGCATAATAATAGAAGCGCTACATGATGATCACCCAGTGTGCTGCCAGCGAGCACCGAGGCTGCGCTCATGGGAATGCGTCACCGCTTTTCTCTCAATATTAGGATCCTAGGTCCACTATGCCAGTCCTTTGAAAGGAGTTATCTCATTCATTTTGTAGCCTAAAGCCAGACATGGGCCGCAAACATAGTGGTGCTTTTCAACAGAGAAGCGATCACTGACGACAACTACAGTCCACTTATCAACATTATTACCTGGGTCTTGATAGTATCCATGATACTCTCGGTGTGCACCAAAGTGGCTATGAAAGCCATAGCTTATTATTCATTCAATGCAGATGATGCATTCTTGACCGCTGCTATGGTTAGGCTCCATTACGTACGGCGGTTGACTATAAGTATGGTCTGATTGTATTAGGTGGTTAGTACTGCGCAGTCGCTCGCTTTTTCACTACAGACAAACCACGGTGTAGGGCGCCATTTGACTCCTTGTCAGCGTCACAGATCACGGGGTACGAAAAGGTTTACTCTACTCTCTTCGATAGCTGAGAGCAGTATTTTGAGTTCGCAATAGGCTGGATACTCTGCAGACTGCCTCTACATCATAGGTCTCTTGGTTTCTAAGATCTCCATCCTGGTGCTGCTAAGGCAAATCACGCCAGTCAGGACTCATAGACGATTGATTCTGATCGTTGGGGGATTGCTTGTTTCTTGGACAGTGGCAAGCCTGCTTGCAGTCGCCTTCCAATGCCGCCTACCGAAACCATGGATGATCTTGGGTGCCCAATGTTTCAATAGGGTAATAACTCAATGGCGCGGTCTTATGGCCAAAGATTATTAATTATCAGGCTGACATTCTAAGCAGGTCTCTTTCTGGACGTATTACGGCGTTGTCAACATAATTACTGAAGCGCTTGTAATCTCGTTACCAGCTTATACGGTCTGGAAATTGCAAATGCCAGTCAAGCAAAAGACTGTGGTTGTCGCATGTTTTGCAATCCGCGTCGTGTACGAAGAACTTGTAACGTACTCGCGAGACTAGCTAACGATCAATCCAGTGTCATCAGCGCTGTAGTCGCTCAGCTCGTTCTTCTCGGCCAACATCAAAACAGCAAGGACTTGACTTTCGATAATTGGTCGTATTATCTCTCAACGCAATTCGTCCAAAATCTCAGTGTTGTTACCGCCTGTATCCCGTATATCAAAAACATATTGTTAGGCCTCGAGTCGGGCATGTTTCAGACTGGTCATTTCCATCTGGGAACACTTCGCAAGGACTCGCACAAGCCCCAGTATTCCAAGCCCACGGGAACAACATCAGGCGACGGTACTACGGGGGGAGCTTCGACACGGTTGGGTGATTTCTCAAAGCACGATTTTGCTCACGACGCTGCGGCGGACATTACGCCTCGTCTCGACCCTCTGTATGCGGAGAACTCCGCTACTGCTGAGCCCGTCACGCCGACCGAAGAGTGGGACGTGGAAAGCCAGTCCAGCGGAGCGAAAATTATCAAGCAGACAAGAGAGGTCTTGGTAACCAGTAATTAGGTGTCTGGGTATGCTGCAGCGACTTGCGCTTACAGTGACGGGATTACAACTATTTGCAGAGCCTGATGGACTCTTTGTCTAGTATTCCTGCTCATCATGGTTACGAACCAGCTCGTTCTTCACGCTCGAACTTTACCTGTCATCTAAATCTTGATACTTATAAATTACGAATAAGCGTCTGGGGTACAGTAAGTTAAGATTCGCTGCGGTGACGGACCACCCGGTACAATACATCTCGCCAAGCATTCGCAAATAGTTTTGAAACCGCTAAATTCATAATGGATTCGGTACATCCTCCACCCATGCATCAGAAAGCGGGTCCAGCTCTCAATTAGTGGAGGAAAGGGCGTTCCCTTCCATTCAGCCTTCTCGCACCCCACCACCGCATGCAGCAGCTTACGTCACCGTCTCTTCGGGGCGCTTCGTGGCTGGCTTCATGACTTATGCACATCCCAGGTCAGGGTCTCAAACGATCTTCGCACCTAAATGGCACAGCTCTGCTTAAAGGTTTTACTTCGATCCTCTAATTGCTTTCCGGCACGAATGTCTTCCGCATATCGTCGTACGCTACGAGATCCCATATACAAAATTCAGCCTCTTTAGTCTTCTCCCAAATAATTCTGAGCGCATTGTTCCTTTCTTTGCAAGCTTGTTCTCATAGGTTTCAGACCAAAATGGATCACGGTCAAGAACTTGGAGATCTGAACAACAGGACCCATCCTTATGTTGGTACTTACACCGCTATCAGCGGATCTAGACATCGTCACAAGGACGAGGACACACTAGCCCGGCTGGGCAAGAAGCAAGTACTGAAAGTAGGTATTCCCATCCCCATCCCCGTTTCCAAGGCGACGGATAGTGATCATTAACTTTAGCGGCGTTTTGGATTTCTCTCTCTTTTTGGATTCAGCTCCACAATCCTTGCGACATGGGAGACCGCTTTAGCGTAAGCAAAGGAACGCTCTTCTCTTTGAGAGGAGGGTACTAAGGACACGAATAGACTCTTCCAACAGGCTTTCCAAAAGTAAGATAGTTGTATATTGCACTCGTTCGGATTAGAGGATAACACTGAGCAGTGGGGGGCCAGCGGGTCTGATCTACGGCTTCCTTATCGCATGGTTCTCGAGCTTGTCTGTCTATCTAGTCATTGCGGAAATGGCTTCAATGTAAGTCATCCCTATCGTGGAATCCACGTTACTGATGGCATCAATATAGGGCACCCATTGCTGGTGGACAATACTTCTGGGTCTCCATGTTGGCGCCAGCCAAGTACAAACGATTCCTTAGCTACATCACAGGTAAGAATCCATCTGACTGCAATCCAAGCCTAACTCAGCATTGGTCTTCATAAGCTTGCTAGTCAATGATCGTTAGAGTAATTGACCGACGGTATACGTCCGGCGCTAATGTGTGATCCAGGCTGGCTTACCTCCATTGCCTGGGTGGCTGTATTGGCCACTGGGAGTATTTTCGTTGGAACAATACTGCAAGGTCTGATAATACTCGGCAACGACAATTACGAGCCTCATCCGTGGCACGGGACCCTCCTCTGCTGGGCGGTTCTCGCGGTCGCAGTCTTCATCAATACAGTCGTTAGTGGTCTGTTACCAATGATTGAGGGCATCATTCTTGTCCTGCACGTGTTGGGATTCTTTGCAGTTCTGATTCCGCTTGTATACTTGGCTCCGCACGGCTCTACTGCAAGTGTATTCCGTACAGTACTTAACGAGGGTGGATGGCCTACCCAAGGCCTTTCATTTTGCGTTGGCTTCATAGGCAACGTTGCCACATTTGTTGGTATTTTACCTCCCTGGCAGACTGTTGGGGTCTTTTAGACTAACAATGGCGAATGTAGGCGCAGATGCTGCAGTACACGTGAGTTTCCTCGCCTCTGAATAGGTACGCAGCTGAGACTCTCTAGATGTCGGAAGAAATCGATAATGCGGCAATAAATGTACCTAGAGCCATTGTGACCTCTATGCTTCTCAATGGTGCCACTGGCTTTGCTATGGTAATCGCAGTGATGTTCTGCTCGGAAAATATTGTCACGGTTTTAGTACGTACCCGCCCGCTCTGGCTGTCCCTACAGGTCACTGCTAACGAAGTAAAATTCTAGAAATAAAATATTTATTTAATACTACGTTACGTTTTTAATATTTTCGTTAATTAATTCGATAAAGAGATAAGTTAGTAGGTTACGAATTTAGAGTTTCTCTAACTCTAATAATTAAAAAGCTCGTATATTAATTATTTTATAATTTATAATATAATATATATTTTAACGTAGTGAATAACTCTATTAATAAGTTCGAAAACCCCGATTTTTACGTATTTTATACCGAAAATACGTAAAATACTATAAATACGTATTTATTTATATCGAGTATTCTATATATATTATATACTAATTAAATAGAGATTGAATAGCGATTAAGTAACTTTTTTTTACTTTAACTCTAAATAATATCTAGACTAGTAGTTTTATATAGGAATATATATGTTACTAAATCCGTTTTAATTAATTTTAGATTTATTAACTACCTATAAAGTGTAGGCCTACTCGAAGACAATATTGAGGCAGAGATTCTGGAGGGCGGATGATACACGCGGTATCTGTTGCGATAGTTCTATCCCGAAGGCGTTGTGAAGCGTGGACACAATCCATACCCTCGAAAGAAGACGTGGCCAGGCGATCCCTACACGGCAATTCCGACGAGGGACAAGAGCTATGGGTGTCTCGCTGCATGGCTTGCCGAGGAAATTGATTACAGAATTAAGGACGCTCCAGGACCTATACCACGAGAAAATTTTGCCAGATTGGAGAATAAACCTGGATTGCGATCCCACGAACCAAGAGAGCGCAGCGCACAGTAGCAGCGAGTCCGACGCCGGTGATAGTGCAACGAGGCGTGCAGATATCAGGCAGGCGGCTTCCCATCCAGCAGTGCGGAGTCCGACTCGAGAACCCTCATCAGTCAAACCACGGTCGACGGAGGCCACCACCGGCGATGCTCCATTCCAAGAAACACAGCAATTCCTTGATGAATACGCAAATTCATCCGAGCGGAAGACGAACCTAGATCCTTCGAACTATCTCCACCCATTCCATCGCATTGCCAGCAGCGCCACCTGCATCCCAATGGCGAGTACCAACTTGTCGCGTCCAAGATGGGTGAATCAAGCCTGAGAGCTTTGTTTAGGTAGAAGACATCGGCGCAGTGGCGCTATGGGCCCACCAGGGCAAGTCAGGATGCAGTCGAAGATGCCTTTTATGGGAATGAATTGACTTTGATGATATTCGAAGAATACATAGGCGGCGAAAGGAGGAAACCAGATTACTAGGCGCAGATCATTCTTCGCAAATTAGGAGTGCAACCTTTCCACTTATTAAGACACTGTCATTCCTAACTTCCTTCGCACCTTTATCTCCCCTCGGCAAGCTTACTGTGTCTTCGGTTTTGCAGAGATTTTCTCCCTGGTCCTCGATTGTCGCCGCGGTCCTGCCCTTCGTATCTCAACCAGATTCCCCTTCCCCCAAGCCTCTGCTCGATCGAATTTCTGGTTCCAGGTCCAGGTTCCAGGCCTTCTGTCCTGCCTGCCGCGAATCTGCACCTGTTGATACAACTTGGGTCTTTCCTATGATCATGTTACATTGACTAGCGTAATGTGGATTCACTAAACGAGTGGCCAGCTCCGTATCAGCTGCAGATCTGAAGCACCAGGACCCGCATGATCAACCACCAAGGTCGAAGAAGAGCTACCAGCCCACACCATCATTTGTTCTATTGGGATTGGCACGGCACAGGTCCGGCCCCTGGATATGATTCGCGTGAGCCGCTTAAAGGCGAAGCCAGACACCGGCGTGGGGCCAGAATGCCATACAATAGGCCCGAGTAAGGCAGGCCCAAGCTCGATAGCGAACAGCAGTGATCTATTGCCATTTTGCCTTGGGCTGTGCCAGAAAAGGAGGCTTTTAGCGTTCCATTGGTGCCGTGCTTCAGAGGTATTGCTCTTGGTCAGCCAGCGCCCTCATGGCATCTAGTGCCGTTGATTGGAGCGAAGACTGTCTTCTGCTCCAAGGCACAGGTTCCAGCGCGGCCGGTGGCTGCAGGCGAGGGTCAATCGACAGGGGTATATGGATCTCGATACCGTTGCACTGCCTGGGCGGAATTCCAACAGGGGCTCCAGCCCAGCTGGTTACTGGACAGATAACTGCATCCGTGGAGGGCCACGTTCATGGTGGATGAGAGACACACCCTTACGCCCTGATTGAAGGATCGAATACGAGGTGTGATATAAAGGGTGACACATCTGAGTGTGCCACTAGCTGCGCGCGCAAGAGTTGTTAGGGGTGCATGGATCTCGAAGCTGTTGTACTGCCTGGGTAGGAAGTCGCCATGGGATGAGGGACGAGTGTCTGGGCCAAAGTTAAAAGAGTAGTCGAAGGAGCTGGGCAAGCCAAGCCTTTACCAGCACATAAGGCTCCTCCGCCGCGGCCTTCTGATGATTCTGTAGTGCTTTTTCTTTCTTCGCCAGTGAGAATCAGATACTGTAAAGCTTTTAAGCATGATACAATCGCTGATAATTTTTCACGCACTATCTTGCGGCTATGGCGTATCTGAGATTTATCTAGTTGGCCGATTTAAAATAGGCTCCTCATAATCCCATCGTCGAATACGTAGAGCTTGAGGCTTTCCATGGACACTTGCTGCTACATTAAAGTAATCATTCCTGCCTCACGTTACTATGGCTCCTGTAGCTGTCTTCCGCTGTACCGGCAGAACTCCGGCCCCATATAGACTGGCATTTTAAAGTAGGACACCTCTCCTACTATCTTTGGATATCTTATAACTAAACACGCAACAATATCACATCCACTGACGGACGTGCCTCGTCCGTTTCAAATATAGCGCTCCGTTATGGAGTTTACCGGTTATCCGGCTGACCCTTGCTCTAAAATGTCCCAACCTGATCAAACCTTTTCTTCAACACCACCCTCCGCCTTTGCTACATCTCGCCTTGACTCCAAATACAGCCCCGCTGTTCACCATCAGTCATCAAAGCTTGAGACGTCCCTTCCTACCTCTTGGTCTTCTCCACCTCGACAGGATCTGACCTACGATTTCACCGATTTCTGGACTCCATGGGCTGGCGCCTCCAAACATAGCCCCGCTATTCAATGTCGATTACAAAAGCTTGAGACCTCTCTTCCTACCTCTTGGTCTTCTCCACCACAACAGAATCAGACCTATGACTTCACCGATTTCTGGACTCCATGGGCTCAACATAGCACCAGAGAAGCTGACAGTACGTCAGAACCTAACATACTTCTGTTTTCAACACACTAATGACAAGACACCTCATAGTCTCCTCAAATAATTCCACTCCTATTCTAGATCCCCAAACTTCTACCAACAAATCTCCATTATCTATGGCCCACCCAACGGTACCTACTAGTAGTTTTGGCGCCATCCAAATCGACTGGCAAAAGAAAATCTTTTCTAGTGGATACGAAGTCCACCCCAATGGAATCATTGAGGAGGACCTCACTACATTCGACAATAAGGTACGTGGACCTTCTCTCAATCATTTCTTATCAAATACTTATCGTAAGAAAGGACAAATCTATTATCGGAAAAGCCGGCCTCGCTGCTGGTAAAATCTATTTTGATCAGATGTCTACTACTTCTACTACATCATCATCACACGGCTCATTCATAAGCTCTGGATTTTGTTACGAGCGGCGCTATTTCATCTCCACACGTCATTTCCGGATCCAGAGTCTTAAAGCTCTGATGTTACTGGAATGTCCTAAGAGTAGAAACAATGTTCGGATCTCTACTCAGGCCTATTCCAATAGAGATAACAGTATGTAAAACACCTTTATATAAGGGTTCACTTTAGAGACTAATTATCAAAATAGTGAGTAATACGCGCACAGCTTTTTTGTACTGTCATATAAAAGATTTGGATATAGTAATCTTTTGCCTGAATGACGGTCAAAGAGACTGGGATTTTTGTATCCGTCGTGAAGATCTTGACTCGACGAATAAGTATTTACACCAGGATGCTTGGACTGTTGGTTACGCATCTCAAGACAAAAGCGAATGGGAGAAATATCTTCTTAAACATTTCAATCTCCTTAGTCCTGAGCAACAAGATACTATGAAAGAAGTTCAGGTAATTATGATTCCCATGCGTAAAAAACAATTCGTTTGCTATTTACTAACAAAATTATTTTAGTGTCCTAACTTCGAACAAACTTTCCGACCAAATCAGCGAGCTGTTCAATGCGGGAAATTGGATAACTTAGAGGTACAGAATGGCAATGCGCTGTGGGGCTATCATTCTATACCTGGCTGGTTTGGAATGTCCGGCTCTATGATTGGAGTGATTGAGAATAGACGACAGGCTAGGATAATTGGCCTTTGTAAGTAGTTCCCTTTGAACTCACCCCTACTCACCAGACTCGTGGTTGTATAACTCGAGCTAAGAATTTTCAGATAAAGGTGGAGAACCGAATGAACTCCAAAACCGCCTTGTACCCTTCACTCCGCAGGTCCTTACGTGGATAGAGCGTGCAACTGCACCCCCTCGCCTACATTTTGTCGAAGAAACAATACCGGATAGATCTACCTTTACACCGAATACATCTTTCACCAAGGTCTTTACTTTCTGTAACCTAGGTCCAGATATACTATCAGCCGGTTGTCGCCTCTGTTTAGTTACCAGCCCTGAGCTGACTGATATCTATGACGATTCAACCAAGCCTTATGACTTTATGTTTGGGAAACTGGCGGAACTGGAGGTTTGCGCTAGTGGACATGATGTTCTAAAAGGCCACACATTTACAGTCGAGATACCTCTACAAGCTCCGAACCGTGAAGGTTTCGCGCGGTGGGAATGGTGGCTCCGAGACGTGACAGGGGTTGGCATAGATCAGCTTTGGTGCTGGATTAATGTCGTTCAGGCATGACTGATCTGCCAAAACGCGATTGCATACTAAGTCATTCGACAAGAGGCTACTCGGCAACCACATGAGAACGCCATATCAGAATGCGGTCCACACCGCCATACCAGTACCAGAGGAGAATAAGGATGAGGGCTATGACGACGAACATGATACCCAATGGGTTACAACTGAAGACTGAGCCTGAAAGCTAGTCAGATTTGGACTGGCCCCACGGTAAAACAGTTTCAATTCAAAAACACCGGCAAACGACTTTCCTGGCCATTCAAAAACTGCGCTAAGACCTCATTTTGCCAGCATGCGACACCAATCCTCAGGGCCCTGGCCTTTCCACATTAATACTCCGATGACGCTAAACGCTTGCCCCCTGTTTTCCCGACACCATGGCTACCACCGCCAGCTGCCTGCGCCACCTCTACACCTCCCTGTCGCCTCACCTCGCTGTCGCGATTTCAACATCCAGCGCTTTTGCGGCTCTACGCCAAGCTTTGAGGCTCTGCGGCACTACCCGTGACTGCCCCGCACACCGACTGCTCAAGAGCTAGGGACATACCATGCTTGCTTGCTTCTACATGTAGACGCCACTCGCGTCATTGCTTGCGATACCCCACATCAGCGTGTCAACGAGGGCGTTGACGCCTTTCTTTTGAAAGGGGCGATCTGTCACGGGGTGGACTTGGAATGAGTGTTACCAGGCTGAGCCTCGGTACTTACCATTCTAGGACTAGCGCCTTGGCCTGATCCCAGCATATCAGGCCCGCAATTCCATAGATGTTCAAAAATCTTTCACACTACTAATAATAACTACTAATAAAGTACTATATTTTAATAATATTACTAGCGAAACTAATACGTATTTAAATATTTAATAAATTTTATTATAATTATATTTTATTAAAATATAATTATTTTAATAATAAAATTATTAGTAATATAAAGATATTAATTATCTATAGAGTTACGGGCTTAATATATATTACGATTTATTATTATAATAAAATATACACGAACTAGTAGTACTATATAAAATATTTATTTTATTTATAATAGTAAATATTATAAATATAGGCTATACTCGTTATACTCGTAGGAATAATTATATATAGTATATATCTCTTAGTACGATTTCCTTCTATTATATAAATAGTATATTCTTTTAATAAATAGGAACTTTATATTTAACTTTCTTTAAAATCTTTAATTATAAATTCTAAATATAGATATTTATTAAATTATTAATTAAGTTTATTAAATTCATTTAATTATATCTAACTATTTATACGAGGCCTATTATTTATTAATTTTTAATACTCTTTTTTAAAAGAATTAATCTAGGTTTTATTAATATTATATTAAAATATTAAATAGAGAGCCTTAATATTTTAAATATTTTTAAAATAAGTATTTTAAAATTATAAAGGGCCCTAGTCTTAAATACCTAAAATAATATTAAAAGATATAATATTATAGAAGAAAGGGACCGTATTAAAGTCTCCCGCCTAGATTAATATTATAGAGAGTACGAGAAACTTAACGATTAATTTATTTAACTTTAGTTATTCTTGATATTCAACGAGAGTATAATATTAATTAATAAATAAACGACTTTTATTATTATTTATATAAGAAGTAATATATAGAAAAAGATTAAATTATTTTTAAAATACTATATAAAAGAATTTAACGACGTTAATAATTCGGATATAAAATTTTAGATAAAGAATTTCTTTTAGTTTAAAGTTAAGATTCGCTATATATTTAAATTTTCTAGTAAAAGTAGTATAGTAGTTCGTGTTATTTAATATTTAATATAGCGATAATCTATATCCGACTACTCGGTATAATTTTAATATTATATAATAGGATAAAGCTCTAAAGGAAGAGTTTATAAAAAGATATTATAATAAATTAACGGACTAGGACAATACCGCTTTTATAATAATATATCGATAAAGATTAAAAAATAATATTAAAGATAAGTTTATATAAAAAAGAACCGATATTTAAGACCTCGATATATTTATAGAATAAATAATCGCGATCGACGATAAACTATATAAATATATAATAAAGAAATATTATAACGAAGGAATTAACGGATAAAGACGTTTAGGAGTTTACGATAATAAATATAATTTAGTTAATTATTACTATCGTAAAAAACCTGACCCGTATAATTATATATTAATAAAACTCAATTTTACTAAGAAGAGATCTACGAGAGGATTTTAAAAAAAAAGTAAATAATAATATAAAAGAAAAAAAGTAATAAATTATTATAATTATAATAAACTAGATTATATCGCTAGGAACTATTATTTAAAAAATATAATAAATTAATAATAATTAAATATATTTAAAAAGGAGATACCGGATAATAAAACCGGATCCTCTAAAGATTTAATATAGGATAATACTCGATTTAATAATCTACTAGAGAAATAGGAGAATATCGAGGAAAAAATCATTTAAAGAATTCGAGAACTCGAAGAATTAAATAATAATAACGACGAAACTCTAAAAGAGGATTTAGAGGAAGAATAAAAATTAAAATAAAATATAATAAACTCTAAAGAATAACTTCGGGCCGTAAATTACCTCGATAATTTTAAAACCTAATTTATTGTATTAGAAGAGAAACTCGAAGATATTACGAATATTATATAGTATTAAATTTATTTTATTTAAGGGTTGAACGGATACCTTTAATAGAATTATTTACTACGATTACCGAGTAAATAAAGTAAATATAGGACTATTTATTATACTCACCGAGTAAATAGGGTAAATATATTACTCTTAATATAATTTCCTTCTATTATATAAACTATATATTTTCTTAGTAGATAGGAGCTTCGTATTTAACTTTCTTTAAAACTTTTAATTATAGATTCTAAATATAAACGTTTATTAAACTATTAATTAAATTATTAAATTTATTTAGTTATATTTTATATTAATACGAAGCCTATTATTCTTTAATTCTTAATATTTCTTTTTATAAATATTAACCTAGGTTCTATCGATATTATATTAAAGTATTAAACGGAGAGCCTTAATATTTTAAATACTTTTAGGATAAGTATTTTGAAATTAATAAAGACCTTAACCCTAAATACTTAAAACGATATTAAAAAATATAATATTATAAAGAAAGGGGACCGTATTAAAGTTATCTATCTAAATTACTATTATAGAGAATACGAAAAACTTAATAACTAGTTATTATAACTTTAGTTATTCTTTATATTTAACGAGAATATTATACTAGTTATTAAATAAATAATCTTATTAATAATCTATATAAAAGGTAATATTTAAAAATAGGTTAAACTATTCCTAAAAGGTTATATAGAAGTCGTAAACGACGGCGATAATTTATTAATAAAACTTTAGATAGAGAACTTCTCTAGGTTTAAAACCGAGATTCGTCGCGTATTTAAATTATCTAATAAAAATAGTATAATAATTCGCGTTATTTAATACCTAATATAACGAAGGTCTATATCCGATTACTCGGTATAATTCTAACGTTATATAATATTAATAGACTAGGACGATACTACTTTTATAATAATATATCGACGAGGACTAAAAAATAATATAAAAGATAAATTTATATAAATAGGAGCCGTTATAAAGGACCTCGATATATTTATAAAATAAATAATTAAAATTAACGATAAACTATACGAACGTACGATAAAGAAATATTATAACGGAGGAGTTAATAAATAAAGACGTTTAAGAGTTTATAATAATAAATATAATTCGGCTAGCCGTTACTATTATAAGAAACCTAATCCGTATAATTATATATTAATAGAACTCGATTTTACTAAAAAGAGACCTACGAGAGGATTCTAGAAAAGAGGTAAATAATAATAAAAGAGTAAAAAAGTAATAAACTACTATAATTATAATAAACTAAACTATATCGTTAGGAACTATTATTCGAAAAATATAATAAATCGATAATAATTAAATATATTTGAGAAAGAGATACCGAATAGCGTAGCCAGGTCCTTTAAAGATTTAATATAAAATAATACTACTTTCAACGATTTACTAGAGAAGTAGGGGGAGGTTAAAAAGAAGATCGTCTAAAGAATTCGAGAACTCGAAGAATTAAATAATAATAGTAGTAAAACTTTAAAGGAAGATTTAAAGAAAGAATAAAAATAAGAATAAAATATAATAAACTCTAAAGAATAACTTTAGGCGGTAGATTACCTCGATAATTTTAAAATCTAATTTATTATATTAGAAAAGAAACTCGTAGAAAAAAAGAAGGAAAAGAGATAACCCTCTAGAATTAATTATACCTATAATAAATATCACTTACGATATAAAGAAATATATTAATTAATATATATAAACGAATATTATAAATACTATTACGATAGTTTAAGAGAGCGAAAATATATTATAAAATTAGAATATAATTATAATTAGTGGAATAACTACGCTAGAGATAATTATTCGTAGTATTTAGTTAAGAAAAGAGAAAACTAGGTCTTCTTAAGTTATAATAAAGAATAATAATTATAATTATAAAACTAGATAAAATATAGTAAAAAAATAAAATATTATAACTACTAGGACGAATAATATTATTATTTAACTAAAAATTATAAGAGGTACTTCGAGTTTAAAGAGTATTATAGATTTTTATTTTCGTTAAGAAAAAATTAGTCCCTTATATTAAAGAAAAATATAAAGAGATTAATATATTAATTTTAAAACGATATTTATACTCAGTTTAATATAATATATATATATAAATACCGGTAAAAGTTAACGGATATAAAGTCGTTATAATAATAGATTTAAAAGTACCTAGTAATTTTATATCTCGAACGATAATTTAAATAATTAACTTATTAACTTAAAAAAAAAGAAATAGTATAAACTTTAATTAACCGACGGGTTAAAGTTATTAATAAAAAAAGTAAATAAAGTAACGTTCCTATTATTAATTATTATTTAATACTACTATAAGGAAATTACCTTCGATATAATAGGAATAATTATTTACTATATTATTCTAGGGATACCTTAATTAAAGAAATATAATTTAATAATTAATTAAAAGAGAGGAATATTTATATTTCTATATATTAAAGACGTCGCTAGTATAATATTTATACGCCTATAAAGGATAGTTATAAATAAGAAATCGAACCGTAGCCCGGTCGAAGCCTATAATACTTTATTTTTATATAAAAATAACTTTATATAAAGATCCGACTCGATATATACTAACTAAAGAAATTAATAGAGCGAATAAATTAAAGTTAATATTACGGGGTAGATAGTCTAGTATAGCGGAAATTTCTAAAAATAAAAACTAATCTCCTAATATCCCTAAAAAGTATTAACGATAAAAGTACTTTTTTTAAAAAGAGATAATTATAAAAGTATTACCTAAATATTAATTATAAAATTATAAAATCGAACTCGAATTTAATAAATAATTAGTATTTAGATTTATTTATACTTTATTAAAAAAAGAACTCGGAGTACTTCGCGGGTATATCGACGAGAATCTCAAAAAAGAATTTATTCGAGAATCTAAATTATTAATAGGTTATTTAATCCTCTTTATAGTAAAAAAAGATAAAAGTTTATAATTATATATAAACTATCGAAAGTTAAACGATATTATAATAAAGAATTAGTACTCTATACTAAATATTAACGAATTATAGGATCGGTTTATAATAATAAAAATCTTTATATAATTAAATCTTCGAGGCGCGTATAATTTAATTCGAATAAAAGAAAGCGAGGAGTAGAAGATTATCTTTAGAATTAAATATAATTATTATAAATATTTAATAACATCTTTCGGGTTTACTAATATACTAATAATTTATTAAATATTAATTAATAATATCTTATAAGTATATTTAGATATAACGGTAATTATATACCTCGATAATATCTTAATCTACTCTAAGAATAAGGAAGAATATATTTAATATATATAAAATATCTTAACTTATTTATTATTAACTAAACTTCTTTTTAAATTAAAGAAATACGAGTTTTATAAAGAATTAATTAAATTCTTTAAATTTATAATTAATACTAGAGGTATTTATATAAACTTTAAGAAAATTAGGAGTATTAAGAAATAACCTATATTATATAATATTAAGATAGTATAAAGTTTCTTAGGATTTACGAACTTTAATAAAAGATTTATTAAAGACTACTCTAAAAAAGTCTTATTATTAATAAATATTATAAAAAAAGATATCGTCTTCTAGTAGAGGAAAGAATAATAATAATCTTTTAAAATATTTAAAGAGACTTACGAGAAACCGCCGGTATTATATTTTTTTCGAAGTAACGAATTAATTAGAATTAAAACCGATATTTTAGACTTTATAATAGGAGTTTATATCCTTTAAGAAAGAGATAATAAATAATACCCTATTATATACTATTTACGGAAAATATCATTAACGGAGTAGAACTATAATATCTATAGGAAGGAGTTACTAGTAGTAGTATTAATACTAGAATAATAGAGGGTATACGTAAAAGGCTATTTCAATCTTATTATCTTTATAAACTATAAAAATCTTCTTAACTTCATAATAATAAAATAATTAAATCGAAAATAGATTAAATAGTTAGAATTATTAAGATAATATAAATTTAAAATCTTCTATACCCTAAGAAAGAATAATAGTCGCGCCGATATATTTAATAGGCGAGAAGACTATATAAAGAATAAAAATATAGTAATATAACTAGTCCTTACTTAATAGTAAAATAGATCGCTAGTTCTAGTATAATAACTAGTAACGATACTATATATCTCTATTCCTAAAATTGTTAATAGTATTTAGAAAAAATATAAAAAAGATACCTTAACTATAACGTTAAGAAGTTAGTAACTATAAACTAAATTATTAAAATATAATAAAAGAATTTACCTTCCTAAAGAATATTTTAAGGAAATTATCCGCGATTATTATAATAATTCGTTTTAAGGATATTTTAGAGTTACTAAAATTATAGAATTTATCTATAAAGAATATAATATACCGGGATTAAAATTATATATCGAGAAATATATTAAGAAATATATCGAATACTAGTAGAATAAATCTACGAGATATATTAAATATAGATAGATTTAGTTCGCTTTAGTACCGAAGATACCTTAAGACGATATTATTATAGACTTCGTTATTAAATTACCTAGATTAAAGAACCCCGTTACGGTAAAAATCTTTAACTTTATTATAATAATCTATAATAAACTTGGTAAATATATTATAATAATACTAATTAAGGAAATTTATAAGGCCGAGTAAATTATTTTTATATTACTAGATCGATTTATTAAGGATTATAAGATACCTAAATTAATTACTTTTAACCGAGATAAATAGTTTACTTCTAACTACTAGAAGATACTAGTTAATACTATTAAAACTAAGTTATAAATATTAATAGTATATTATCTATAGATAAATAAATAAATAGAACGAATAAACTAGATAATAAAAACGTATCTACGATATTATATTAATAAAAAATAGAACGATTAAGTAAAACTCCTATTTATAATTTAATTAATATTTAATAACGCGTAGTCTAATATAATAAAACTTATATTATTCTTTATAAACTATAGTAAATATATTAATATATTCCTCGAACTAAAATAAAAACTAAATACGTAGAGGGCGCTAGTTTATATAATTAATATAAAAATATTATATAAAGAGATATAATCCTAAATTAAATTAGCGAATATTTAAACTAAAATAATAATAAATAAATATCGAAAAGAGTATTTTTAGTTAAAGGAGGGGGATAAAGTATACTTTTTAATAAAAAATATAATAAATAAAAGACCGAGTAAGAAATTAGACTATATTAAAATCGGATTATTTTCGATTAAAAAGAGTAAAGGACTAGTTAATTATAAACTAAATCTTCTAGCCGACGCTAAAATATATTTAATATTCTATATCTCTCGATTAAAGCCGGTAGATTTTGAAATATTTTTATAAAATACCTTTTATTTCTAGATTAAAGAAGAAATAGAGTTTAAAGTAGAAAGGATTTTAGATAAAAAAAATTAGAATTATTTTATAAAATAAAAAGAATATAACGAGTTAAAGAATACCTAGGAGTTAGATATAAACTTTAAGAATTATTTAAATCTCCTACGAAAGTTTTATTAAAAATAAAAGGTATAATTAATTAATCGAATTCGTCCTTAAGTTATAGTTACTCGGAGGATATATTAAATAAGAAATTATTAGGTTTAGGATTAATACCGTTAACCTCTTTATTTTTGTTTAATTTAATAATATTTTTTAACTCGCCTTTAACGAGTTTTTTTTCTTTTTTTTCTAGTAACTCGATTTCGGTTCAAAAACGAGTCTACTTGGTTAATACTATTTTAACTTCCTTCGATTTCTCCTCGCGTAGTTTTTAACAATAGGACTATTTCGCGGGTAAAAAGAATATTAGGTTATATTTATACTTAATACGAATATACTTTATATATTTATCTAAATAACCTCCGATTGTATACTTCTTAGAATACCGCTTATTAATATAATACTAATAAATCCGTATAACTAACTTTGGGTTAAAGAGGGATTCACGAAATTATTATTTATAATAAAAAGATAAAGACGAGGTAGGGCTAGATATTAATTATAATAAAAAATTAATTTCCGAGATAAAAGTTTCGGGAGGGGAACCTAGTATTACGAATATTATATAATATTAATTTTACCCTATTTAAAGATTAAACGGATATCTTTAATAAAGTTATTTATTATAATTACCGAGTAAATAAAATAAACACGGGACTATTTACTATATTTACTAAATAAATAAAGTAAATATATTACTCTTAATATAGTTTCCTTTTACTATATAAACTATATACTTTTTTAATAAATAAAAGCTTCGTATTTAACTTCTTTTAAAACTTTTAATTATAGATTCTAAATATAAACGTTTATTAAATTATTAATTAAGTTTATTAAATTTATTTAGTTATATCTTATATTAATACGAAACCTATTATCCTTTAATCTTTAATATTCCTCTCTACGAGTACTAACCTAGGTCCTATCGATATTATATTAAAGTATTGAACGGAGAGCTTTAATAAAAGATAAGAAAAAGAAAAAGAAAAAATTATCTAGAATATATTACGTATATAATAAATATTACCCTCGATATAGAGAAATATATTAGTCGGTATACTTGAGCGAATATTATAAATAATATTATAATAATTTAAGAGGGCGAAAGTATATCGCGAAACTAAAATATAATTATAGTTAATAGAATAACTACGTTAGAGATAATTATTTATAGTATTTAGTTAAGAAAAGAGAAAACTAAATCTTCCCGAGTTATAACGAAGAATAATAATAATAATTATAAAATTAAACGGGTTATAATAAAGAGCTAAAAAGTAATAATTAAAATAAATAATACTACTATTTAATTAAAGAATATAAAAGATACTTCGAATCTAAAGAATATTATAGATTTTTATCTTCGTCGGGAAAAGACTAGTCCTTTATATTAAGAGAAAATATAGAGAGATTAATATATTAACTTTAAAATAATATCTATAGTTAGTTTAATACTATATATATATATGAATACTAGTAAAAGCTAACGGATATAAGGTCGTTATAATAATAAATTTAAAAGTAATTAATAATTCTATATCTCGAACGATAATTTAAATAATAAATTTATTAACTCGGGAAAAAAGAAAATAATATAAATTTTAATTAATCGACGGGTTAAAATTATTAATAAAAAGAGTAAAGAAAGGAATATTTCTATTATTAATTATTATTTAATACTATTATAAGGAAATTACCTTCGATATAATAGGAATAATTATTTACTATATTATTCTAGAAATACTTTAATTAAAGAAATATAATCTAATAATTAATTAAAAGAGGGGAGTATTTATATTTCCGTATATTAAAGACGTCTTTAATATAATATTTATATACTTATAAAAAATAATTATAGATAAGAAATTAAATTATAACCTAGTCGAAATCTATAATATTTCATTTTTGAATAAAGATAAATTTATACGAGGATCCGATTCGATATATACTAGCTAGAAGAGTTAATAGGGCGAATAAATTAAAGTTTTTAAAAATAAAAACGAACCTCCTAATATCTTTAAAAAGTATTAATAATAAAAGTATTTTTTTTAGGAAGAAATAACTATAAAAGTATTACTTATATCGGTAAAGCGGGAGACTATATAAAAAGAGTCGAGGTATTAAATACGTATTTTACTACTTTAGGCGGAAAAATAATAAAAAGAGAATATTTAAAAAAAAAAAAAAAAAAAAAAAATTTAAATAAAAAATCTAAAAATAGTAACTTCGGATTTAAGATTTTGAATCCGTGATTTTTTACTAGCGCCGGGTAGCTCGCTAAAATTATATAAAGTATTATAACTATACTAATTTAATTTAGATTTTAAATTATATTAATTTATAAAAACTATATACGCGCGTAATACCCCCTAAGTTAGCGCGGTATTATAAATTATATAATTTACTTATAACTATATATATTTAATTATAAACTAGTATTATTTAAACTAGTTTATTTTAATTTATTTAAAATTATTTAAAATAAATCGAGGTATTAAATATATATTTAATAACTTTAGTATTAAATCGATCTTTAGGGTTAATATATAAATTTAATAAATCTAAATATCTTTTTCGTCTTTTTCGGTAGAATACGGGCTCACCGCTTTACCGATATAAATATTAATTATAAAATTATAAAATCGAACTCGAATTAAATAAATAATTAATATTTAAACCTATTTATATTTTATTAAAAAAAGAACTCGGAGTATTTCGCGGGTATATTAACGAGAATCTTAAAAAAGAGTTTATTCCGGAATTTAAATTATTAGTAAATTATTTAATCCTCTTTATAGTAAAAAAAGATAAAAGTTTATAATTATATATAAACTATCGAAAGTTAAACGATATTATAGTAAAGAATTAGTACTCTATATTAAATATTAACGAGTTATAGGATTGGTTTATAATAATAAAAATCTTTATATAATTAAACCTTCGAGGCGCGTATAATCTAATTTAAATAAAAGAAGATAAAGAATAGAAAACTACTTTTAGAACTAAATATAATTATTATAAATACCTAGTAATACTCTTCGGATTTACTAACGTATTAGTATTTTATTAAATATTAATTAATAATATTATATAAGTATATTTAGATATAATATTAATTATATACCTCGATAATATCTTAATCTACTCTATTAATATTTAATATATATAGGGTATCTTAATTTATTTATTATTAATTAGACTTCTCTTTAAACTAGAGAAATACGAGTTTTATAAAAAATTTATCGAATTCCTTAAATTTATAATTAATATTAAAGATATTTATATAAACCCTAAAAAGATTAGGAGTATTAAAGAATAACTTATATTATATAATATTAAAACGATATAAAGTTTCTTAGGATTTATAAACTTTAATAGAAAGTTTATTAAAGATTATTCTAAAAAGGTTTTACTATTAATAAATATTATAAAGAAAGATATTACTTTCTAATAAAGAAAATAATAATAATAATCTTTTAAAATATTTAAGGAGATTTATAAAAAGCCGCCGATACTATATTCCTTTTAAAGTAATAAATTAACTCGGATCGAGATTAATATTTTAGACTTTATAATAGGAGCTTATATACTTTAATAAAGAGATAGTAAATAATACCCTATCGTATACTATTTACGAAAGATATTATTAGTAGAATAGAATTATAATATTTATAATAAGGAATTACTAGTAATAGTATCCGCGTTAAAATAATAAAGAGTTTATATAGAAAGTTATTTAGACTTTATTATCTTTATAGACTATAAGAACCTTCTTAACTTTACTATTATTAAATAGTTAAACCGAAAGTAGGTTAGATAGTTAGAATTATTAAATTAATATAAATTCAGGATCTTTTATACCTTAAGGAAAGATAATAATCGCGCCGATATATTTAATAAACGAGAGGATTATATAGAGGATAAAGATATAGTAATATAACTAGTTTTTATTTAGTAATAAAATAAGTCCTAGTATAATAACTAGTAGCGACTTTATATATCTTTATTCCCGGAATTATTAATAGTATTTAGAAAGAATACGAAGACGATACCTTAACTAGAATATTAAGAAATTAGTAGTTATAAGTTAAATTATTAGAGTATAATAAGAAGATTTATTTTCCTAAAGAATATCTTAAGGAAATTATTTATAATTATTATAATAATCTAGTTATAGGATATCCTAGAGTTATTAAAATTATAGAACTAATCTATAGAGAATATAACGTACTAGGATTATAGTTATATATCGAGAAATATATTAAAGAATATATCGAATACTAGTAGAATAAATCTACGAGATATATTAGATATAGATAAATCTAATTCGCTCTAGTACCGAAGATACCGTGGGACGACGTTATTATAACTTTTATTATTAAATTATTAAAATTAAAAGACCCTATTATAGTAGAGACTTTCGACTTTATAATAGTAATCTATAATAAGCTTAGTAAATATACTATAATAATATTAATTAAAAAGATTTATAAAGTAGAATAAATTATCTTTATACTACTCGATCGATTAATTCGGGATTATAGTATTCCTAGGTAAATTATATTTAATAGAGATAAATAATTCACCTCTAATTATTAGAAAATACTAATTAATACTATCGAAATAAAATTACGAATATCGACTATATATTATTTATAGACCGATAGATAGACGGAACGAACGAACTAAATAATAGAAACGTATTTACGATACTACGTTAATAAGAAATAAAATAATTAAATAAGACTTTTATTTATAACTTAACTATTATTCAATAATATATAATCCGATATAATAAAGTTTACGCCGTTCTTCGCTAATTATAATAAATATATTAATATATTTCTTAAACCGAGATAAGGACTAAACGCGTAAAGGGCGTTAATTTATATAATTAATATAAAAGCGTTATATAAAAAATATAAACCTAGATTCAATCGACGAACGCTCGAACGAAAACGAGAGTTAATAAATATCGAAAAGAATATCCTTAATTAAAAGAGGGGGATAAAGTATATTTTTTAATAAAAAATATAAAGAGTAAAAGACCGAGTAAGAAACTATATTATATTAAAATCGGATTATTTTCGATTAAAAAGAATAAAGAACTAGTTAATTATAAACTATATTAAAGAAGAGGTCCTCCGAGTTAATAATAATAAATATTATTCTCTCCTCCTCTTTTAACTCCGCGATATTTATTTATTTTATTACTATTAACTCTTTCTCTTTATTTTTAAGAAATTCTAACTATCGTTTAAAATGATTTACTTTCGCGTATTATTCGGCTAGTTTTAAACGAGCCTTATAAACTTCTTTTTTTATTTTTAAATATTCATTATAAATTCTTCGTAATATTAATAGTAAAATAACGAGATTATAATCCCGTTTTAGATAAATATACTCTATATACTTCTTTAACGACTCTTTAACTAGGTAACTCTTTAAACTCTTTATATAATATTAATAAAAATATATTATAAAGTTAATATCTCCTAAATTATTTAATAATTCTCTACGACGGGCTATTAAATTATAAAGATTAATTTAACGGGGTAATATAATAAATATGGATTAATAATATTATATAGGATATTTATTTTATTTATAGTAGTAAATATTATAAATATAGGCTATACTCGCTATACTCGTAGGAGTAAATATATAGAGTATATATCTTTTAATATAGTTTCCTTCTATTATATAAATAATTTTTTTTTAATAGATAGAAGTTTCGTATTTAACTTCCCTTAAAACTTTTAATTATAAATTCCAAATATAAATATTTATTAAATTATTAATTAAATTTATTAAATTTAATTAGTTATATCTAATTATTTATACGAAGCCTATTATTTATTAATTTTTAAAACTCCTCTCTAAGAGAATTAACCTAGGTCCTATTAACGTTATATTAAAGTATTAAACGGAGAGCCTTAATAATATACTAGAATTAAATCAAGATACTAGTCCTAGAATAATAAATACCGAGGTTGAATTTAATAATATTATACTTGAGTCTAACTCGTAATATATTTATTATTTATAATATTTTCGTAGAAAAGACTAGGCTTTACTATACCGATATTAAAATAATAATATTTCGATAAATTAATTTATTAGTTGTAAATATAATTAGTAAAAAATCGAGGTATTTAAAGATTTAAAATACGTTAATATTATTTATTATTTTAATATTTCGAAAGACTAAAAGATTTATAATTTAATTTTAATAATATAATTAAAGTAGTATCTAGTATCTAATAAAGACTCTTTTAAATAATTCTAATTTATTAATTTCAAAGTTTTAGAGATTAGATAAAATTCTTTATAATTTATATAAATATTCTTAATTACTAGATAATTCAAAAGAGGAAAGATTATAATTATTAAATATCTTTTATTTTAGAAAGACTAGAGATTAGTATAAAGTTACTAGATAAATATTAAAGATATCTTCGCTAATGAGTTAAATTAGAAATAGGAGTAGTATATTACCTTAAAAGTTAGAAATTTTAATTAACTCGATATAAAATTAATAATTTATTTAATTCGATAAATAAATAAAGAAAGTTCTTAATATATAATACCTCGATTTTATTTTTATTAATTATTTTATTTTTTAATTTACTCTTTATTTTCTATTTAAAATTATTTTAGAATAATATTACTCTTAAATATTTTTAATTTTATAGTACTCGACTTTTATTATTATTATAAATATTCTCTTATACTTCGATTTCTAACGTAGTATTAAGTTTCTAGAATTAGTAACTCGCTTGATTTATTAATATCTAGTTAATTAAATTATTAATATATATAAAATCTATATTATTTAGGAATTAGTCGTATTTAAATAATCTAATAATATATTATTTATAAACTCTATTATATAAATTTAATTAATATATAACTAGGTAATATATTTATATAGAAGAGAATTTTATAATAAATTTATTATAATTTATTAAATATATTTAAATCTTCGAGTAATATTATTTATAATTATTATAATATAGTCTTATCTATTTCAACCTAATTTAATTTATCTTAGATTTAATTTAAATCTAAACTAGTTCCCTATTCTTATTTTAATATAGTCGGGATAGGAAATAAATAAATACTTTATATACTAGTTCCTATTTAAATAGTAGCTAGCCCTACTTTAATTTTCGTCCTTTATCTTTTATTTTAATTTACTCTTATATTATAATTAAGTTATAATTTAATAAACTTAATTTATAATTTAATAAATATCTAGATACTAATCCCGTTTTTTAATATTATAAAAGATTAACTACCTAGTTAATACTCTTTAATATTAGGATAATTATTATAAGGGATGAACCCTCTAATTTAGAAAACTATATATAATAATTCCTCGCCGAAGTTTAGAATAACTCTACTAGCTTCTTAAATACTTTTAACTATTTATATATTTAAGTCGAGAGTAATTCCTCGTTCGATATTTTATTTTTATTTATATCTCTTCCTCCTCCTCTTTCTTCTCCTACGTTAGATACGTAATCCCTAGTTTATATTATCGTTTAAGTAATAATTTAGGTCGTACCTATTATAACCTAAACTATATCTTAGCCCCTATTTTAAGTATTCGATAAAATATTTTTAATAATATTATTATTATAGGCCTACGCTCGTTTTTTTCTTTAAGTATTTAATAATTTATTTTTTTACGATCTTAAACGCCTCCTAGATCCGAAAGACTCCTAGATATCTCGGAATATAAAGGGGACTAGGATAAATTAGATATTTAAAAATAAACGTTAATATAACGGATATATATAAATTATAACCGTTACTTTATTAATAGCGATAAGATCGTTTATATAGAGTTTAAATTAATTATCGGTAAAAAGGTCTTTAACTTAATAAATTATTATTAAAAAAAAAAGAGTCTCTATACCTTAACTAACTTTATTAATTAATAAAAAAAGTTACGGGAAATATATAATAACCCGTTTAAATAAAAGGATACTCGGAATTATATCCGGGAATTTAAATAAGGTTTTATACTTTTTAATAAATACTTTAACCTCCTTTTTTAAAAGAAGGAATATTCTCAAATAAAGAATGAATCCTTAATTAATATTATAGAATATAATATTAATTATATTACTTAATAGGCCTTTATCTCTTAAAGGAAAA
>JAABUS010000537.1_pt1 | contig 95061 bp, 70 predicted proteins | sample 5560161 | NCBI WGS metagenome assembly JAABUS01 (sample SAMN10711885, study PRJNA513376) | rock metagenome | isolation source: Antarctica rocks | place: Antarctica: Victoria Land, Trio Nunatak nord | collected 2016-01-04
GTAAGCGGGGGGATGTGTGGGAGGCGAGGTTAAGATTGGTGGATCCTTATCACGTCAATATTCAAATGGAAATGGTGAGGCTGTTGGAGAGGGACGGAAAGAAGGTAGCGAGTATGGGCGAGGGGACGAAGGAGTAGCGCTAGTGTGGTCTAAGTTATGTTGCTTTAAAGAAGCTTGCATATCCATCGCAGCGTCGGCCCTGCAATACTAGCACTGCCCTACTACGACTACTATATATCTTAAATCACATACACCCTATCATACACACTATCACAAATATGTATATATTATACACACCCCGATTTTGAATTGGTGGTTTGGCTGTGTTTGGTGCGGGGGACGATTTACAATCATGAGCCTCATTTTTGGCCGTCCAAAGCTCTTCATTCTCCCTCTCAAATGCGGGCTACACAACTCCAGACTCCCAACCATCAAAATATTCGAAATTTTCCAGCAGTGGAAGACGTAACGATCTGACGAGTCGAACGCGCTATCCTTGAGGCAGCGGTCCTCGACTTTTGAATCAAGATTTTGATTTTTAAATATCAATACATACAAATTTCAAGCGTCCCATTCTACTTTCATCTTATGCTGATATCTGCGATTGTTGCATCCTTACCTTTATGAGCATCTACGTGCATTGTCAAAAGACCGCTCAAATTTTCGACGACGCATGGCTACTGCGTCTTAAGTAGTGAGTTGTAAATTACCCCTCACTTGACGGACTATCACTATATAGTCCTTCATATCTGGGCCAAAGGAGTATATATTCCCTATTTCTTCAACGCTTGGTGAGGTTATAGGCTAATCAATCAATCAACAACGCAGTATACTTGCTCTCGGGTAAGATATGGAGTTACAGTAAACCTGGAATATCCATGTATATAGTCCGCCTTAGAGCTGGATTCGAGAGATTCTATCGAAATCTAAAGATTCTTGCTATCGAAAAACTCCCACCTCTTGTTACGCTACCTGGTCCTTGATTCAGGAGAAACGGAGTCAAAGTTTGTTTTTTTGACTCTGCAGCAAGCGGGAAAGCCACAGCGCTCTGGACAGCTGTTAAATTTGCCATTACGGGATTACTACCGGAAAACTCCCAACACCTTTGGCCAGGATTCCATCTCCTCGTTGCTCGTCCACTCCATCAGCGGCTTAACAGGGAGAGCAAGACGAGGCTTAAAAGGTCTTTTCGAAGTTGCGATTTAATTCAACAAGTGCTTTCATATGCCTCTACCTAGAATTTAGAATCTTATTGCACAGTCTCCTAAACCATCAATCCTATAGAATACAACCTTCCCAGCCCCCAGCCTACTCCCATTTTCCGGCAACCATGATCCCTCCTATTCGAGTAATTTTAATCGATAGCAACAAACAACATGCCTGTCAGTATTCCATCAGCAGTCACATAGAGAAGACTACCTACCCTTCACAGCAAACTAATTAAATACTAAAATAGACACCATCGTCCCGCCCACGATGCTGAGTAGGACAAAGTCAATAATCAAATTTCTAGCAGCATGAACGTTTAATATTGACTCGAAATCTGCTTATGAGCTTCTTGACTCGATTACTTTCGGTGTAATTGCCAAAATAAATGTAATGACGCCATTCGGAAATAATGATTGAAATTTTGCTGAAAGACCGGATTGGAATTGTAGCAACATTTCGAAAAAAATGATTTCGAGGGACTTTGTGGCTTTTGGCTTGTAGGTCCGGCTGGGGGATTTGAATTGGTGGTGTGGTGTATATTTAAATCCCATCCGTCGAGAGCCCACTCATTACCACGATTCTCAGGGGAAATCTTGGAATCTAATATCACAAGCCAGCTACACTTAGACCTGCTCCTGTCAACACAGGTGTCTGATAAATTATCAAGGCTCGAATTGGTCATAAGTTACTCTGGAATTGTCCTTTAAAGATACATGCAATTCGTCAAGAGCCATCACCATTCTCCTCGTCCTCCTCCCATGATATCAGGAAACCTACGAAGGTGGTGGACCAGGGAAAACATCACTCGCAATCTCCGGCTGCCAGCTCAACTTATCCTTGCCGAAAATCTCAGCCCCAACGGGGAAGCTGTTGCTTCCCTTGAGCAGACCGGTGCGCACGACGATCTTGGGTCCGAGTACGGTCTGGTGGTGGTAGATGTGCGATGTGCAGTTGGGACAGTAGTAGCAGTTTACTGGCTTGCCTGTGGGTGGGGAGGTGTTAGCCTGGGCTTGAATAATAGGCCTGTGCGGCGCAATGGGGCAGGGGGGAAATGTGAGGAGAGGGGAGGCAAGGGCTTGAATTGGGGAAGTGGGGAGAGGATTTACCAGAGTCACCGTAGTAGGTGTAGGTCTTGGTGGAGCCCTTTGTGATCTTCAAGTCGCCCTCATTGGCCATTTGGTTGAGGGTGGATTCGGAGCCAGAGAGGAGCTTGCAGGCGTTGCAGTGGCTGAGGAGATTTGAGATTAGCCATTCTGTTTCTCTTGGTAGGTGACCGTTTCTCTTGGTTGGTTTGAAGAGGTGGGATGGACAAGTGGGAGGCTGTCATGTGTGGCTTACCAGAGAATGTGAGCCTCGCCGTCGAGCTTGGTGGTCCACTCCGTTTGGCCGCAGTGGCAGACTCCGTTGTAGGTCGTCATGATTGCTTACACGTAGATATTGGCTCGTGGAAGGCGGGTTTTGTCTGTATGGTTGGTTTTTACAGAGTCGGGACTGATAAAGTTAAGAGTGACAAGGGTGACACGGATTCATATAAAAATATTCTATCATCCCCTCTCTTTCGGGTTTCCAACCCAAACCCCACCTTGCCGGGCTCGCCCCCGCCATATTTGGCAAGGGAAGTATCAGACTTTCGGGGACAGGAAATAGCGAGGTCACAGCGATGGATTGGCTTCATCCAGAGGCCCGAAAGGTCTCTTGATTGGCGGGGATGCCATCGCCTTGTATCTCCGGTAGCTGGAGCTCAGAAAGAGAGAAAAAGATGGTTAGAGGCCGTTAGAGGCCGCACATCTTCCAAATCATCTGAATGTGTTTGAGCTAGACTGTTGGGGAACAGCAAGCGTTGGGATGATCCGAAGGGGGGAGGACGGCGATGATGTCAGTGGGGGCTTTCACCCGACCTTTCTAGATTTGGTGTCATGGGACCTCTGAATCTAAAGTACTTCTTCGTTCAAAAGTTCGTATGAGGCCAATTTGTGGTTGTTATTGCTGGTGTGTTTTGGCAAAAGCGTGCGCGACATAGTGTAGGTAGATGTCTCGAGAGCGGAGATGTCACGTTATGCGGGCCAATTCCAAATATTGAAAGGCGGGGAGCTGAGGCCTGCTCACACCCATGCTAATTAGCATGGATGTTAATCCATCTCACAGCAACCAAATCTTCGCCGTGGAATCCTCCGAAATCCAGCTTATTGGAACGGGCTTGTAATCGCTCCATGACATGAGAAATGTACCCAAGCTTATAGGGTATCAGAAGGAAGGTGTCATAATAAAAAAGGTTGTGGGCACGTAATTATATATATATCGTACCAGTGCTTCCGGTTGAGTAAGTCCTTCAGCAAAAGGGTACACAGGACGAATTTCAGACGTCTCCACTTGAAATGTGTAATTGCGTACCTACTTTTGAGGGAATACGGCCAGCATTCATCCTGTCTCGAGAAAGTAATATATGCCCTTCTCCATTTTCGTTGTGTAGATGCCATATGGCTCTTCGAACGCTCATTCCAAATCACTTCATGAAGCCGATCTTGCCCACAATGCTTGCATGATCCCGAAAAAGTCATCATCACTGAGAGTTCCCATCTGGCCCCCAATCAGCTGACCCATCGCCGCCATCTCACTGCCTTCCCCGCTTGGACGCTGGTCTGCCAAATTCCCAATCTGGGCTTCTTCGGCCTTGTACCCATTTGCATTTGAGTCCTCCATAGCCACCTCGCTGAGCAAATGCAGCGCACCTCTGGAATTCTCTTCTAGTCCATGCACCGTCTTTCTGTGCGGTGTCGTTGAAGGTTCTTCGAGATCAAGTATTTGTGTTTGTTTCGTACTGGGAATGCCGCCATATTGTGTCCGAATAGCTTGGAGGTCACTATCTTTGTGCTCCTCGAACATTTTGCGCATCACATCAAGTACCATCATGAATGTGTGTGCAGCAAGTGAATTACCATCCGCTGCCGTTGATCGGAGTAAGTCGCTACCGCGCTGAATGTAACCCTCGACCATTGCCTGAGTGACTGGCGCCGTTTTGCTGAACTCTGAGTCTGACTTAGCTACGAAGAACATCTTCATCAATGCGAGGCTCGCGTGAGCGATTTGGGCGAACTGGAACGATGGAAGTGTGCGGATTTCCTTTACAGTGAAGCTAAGAAATGTGTCCAGTATGCCTAGAATTGCTGTAAAGCCTGTGTTTGGCGGGGCTGTTTGGGTGGACGGAGAAGCTTGGGATTGATTCTTGCCTCGACCGCGTGATGTTTTCGGAGGTTCAGGTCCTGTCTCGTGCTGCATCAATAACTCATGCATGTAGAGCTTGACGACGTTGAATACAAATGTAAGTTTAGCTGTGGCAATGTGAGCGATAGTCTTCTCCTGTAACATATATGGGAAAGGAGGGGACATCTTACATGGATGAAGATGTACATTCTTTGCCTCTTCCCAGTCTTTCAATTGCTTCTCGAAATTCTTGTATGCACTCCGTACCTTGCCTTCAGAGACGCTAGCTAGGTCATCTGGCAGAAGCTGTGTAGCCAAGTCGTCTGCGAGCACTTGCAGCTTCACCCAGTGCACAAGAGTATAATTGGAGCCAATCATCCCGTCAAATCTTTCGACCTTGGCGATACACTCTTCGAGATAGGCATTAGGGCGCACAATATTCGGCCGCCTCTTTCCCATCAATATACTGTATACAGCGAAGCAATGATCAGCTCAACAGACTCGAACAGGCTTTGAGAACTTTGGTAATTCTTACCTTGAGGAGAGCAAATAGCAACCCAACCAAGCTCGCCTGCATTCGATCGCTTCAGTGTCAAGGAACCTCGACTTGGGGCCAGGAATAGCAATGAGCTTGCTCTGGCTAGCTGCGCCTCTCGGACTCCTATCAATCTGAAGGTCCATGGCCATAATAGCAGCAATGTGGGCAAGCTGGAAGTACTGGGAGTCTCCATTCGCCTCGGGCCAGTACCAAACAATGACAACTTGCAGAGCTTGAACAAGCTCCAGGGACTTCTCGCCCCTGACGATGATCTTGTCTGCCAACGTGCGTTTGGTTTCTTGTTTGAGCGCAGCTTGTACCTGAGGGTGATTCTGGCCAGAAGCAACACTCAAGATGGCAAGGAATAGTATGGGCTTGCTGATGCGTATAATCTCGGCAGTAGTGTCCAGGGAGATGGGTACTAGTGGCATCTTAGGTGCCATGTTTTGACTGTAATGGTCAAAGAGCTCTTTGGCTGTCTCCACGGGCAAGATGCCGCGGTGGATGACATCTGCACTCTCATACGAAGTTGGAGGTGCAAATCTTGGAGGTTCAAAATCTTGCATTTTGGCCACCTGAGCTGGGCGTGTGGGTGGATTGGAAAACATATTCGGAGTGTTGGGCGCGTGTTGACCACTTGCAGCCGCTGCAATCCCAGTGAGCATTCCAGCATATCCGTCTTGTTGGTATTGAGAGACACGTCTCTTTCGGTTGGTACTGTCGAAGACGGAATAAGGTGAGGGCTGCTGCTGGGGCGTACTAGCCATGGCACTGATATGCGAGGTGTCGGCGCCACCATAGTTTCCGTCCTCACTACCACTGACATTCCCTTCTTTGGTAGCATGCAAGCTCGCTGTTAGAGCATCGATCTTCCTTTCGAGCTCAGCAACTCTGCTGTCAGTTTTCTTCTGCCTCTTTCGGCTGGGCGGCGTGATGACACAGTGGCGGTTCGCTTTTGCGCATCTCTTGCATGGTCCGTTGCCCGGATCAGGCTCGCATCTTACCTTGAGCCCGCGACACGCTTCACATGCTCGTGGGCGCTTCGAGTCGCCATCGCCTGGCTGTGATGGAGCTTCGGAGTTTTCTGGGCATGCTTGGTATGATTGATGATGGGGCATATGAGTGATTGACGGCGCCTGCTGGTCTGGGGGGCCATAGTAGGAGGTGAAGCCCTCTTGCGGCCATTGCGGTGGAGGAGCATATTGCGGCTGTTGGTGATGGTGGTGTTGCTGCTGATGCTGGGGTCGTGGTAGACTTGGTACCCGAAAATGGCTAGGGTCGGTACCTGGTTGGAGGTTCGCGTACGGTATGGAGGTTTGCGTTGCCTCTTGCAGACGAGGGTCGATGTCATTGGGTTGCGTTTGAGGAGGATACGATCCAGATGCTGCCTGGGGTTCCATGGTGATGCCGGGATTTTAGATGCCGTCGGTGCGAAGGTGACCGTTCTGCCCGACCTCTCTAGCTATCGCAAGGCTGTTCGTGACAACACTTTGTGCGATGCCGCGACTGGTCAGCAACTGATGTAAGCTAGTCTATGTTATGAACGAATGTGAAGCCCACGGTCGAGGGAAAGAGCTCAGTGGTAAAAAGTGGCTAACGCTATTGGGTCTAGGCTACGAACAGCGCGGGTTGTATTGATATACAGTCATTCTCGCTACAACTATTATCTTTGAATCACAGTATCTCTGGCTTTTAATTGCCTATTTACCAAAACTCTTTTCATCGCCACAGGCTTTGGCTTAGGACTTGTGGGTTCAAAGTATGGATTCGCCATCGCGCCCCAAGTGATGGCGGACCAAAATCAAAAGAAAGCCTAACCTTCCGAGTTTTCCTTCGCGTACAGGGGCAACTTTGTGCAGGCATCGTCTTCCATCCTGCTACAGTGGTCCATTGCGGTAGCACCGTTTCCGCGCTGTCTTCTCGACAGACGCTTTGCCCGGGGCACTCGTAGCCTCTTGTTTGGCAAGGGTAAGGCGAACACTTCAATACCTTTCACCGTCAACGTTGGGAAGTCTTTGCGGCAGAGATCTTCAATGCATGGAGAATGGGAGACGATGTAGAATCCTGTATGGTCAACGCACATGTATCGGGGACAAGCTTGCTGGATTTTCGGCACTCAAACGACTACCCTCACCCAGCTTTTGATGCGTGGCGGGGACCATTCCACGCTCAAGTTGGAAAAAGTCTGGCTCGAAATTTCAGAGTAGGAAAGAACTGTCGATTTTGGTGGAGGCTTTTTCAGAAGTATCGATCTCGCGGAAACTCGATATAAATCGGGAATGATAGGCTACATAGAAAAGTATTCTACCGCAAAACCATAGAAACTAGTACGATCTTGAACTTCTTCAGTAAGATTGAGACTGTTAAGCCTACCGTTGAAGATATAGAGACTGTGGAAGTTGAAAAGGTACTTCTGCAAGTGCTGGTGCGGTTGAGACGTTCGTAGTTATATCCATAAGACTGCTGAGCTCGAATGGGTCTAGCGGTCCTGTTTTTACTAAACTTGCAATATATGGAGCAGCATACATCTTACGGAGCGGACATCCCCAGTACCTTGCTCCACTCTCTGGAGTCAGAGTACCATTGCTCTTGTCGTACACTTTACCTCCTGAAGCAACGAAGTGTAGATATCGTCTTCCTCCCAAACGGTCGATTGCTGGTTGGAGCTCGACTCCGCTATTTTACTCTTAGTTTTCGGCTAATATTAAATACTTCGGGTAGGTTTGAAGAAAGCTTGAGTTCGCCCGCACGATTATTGAGATGGCTGGTCTATAGGTGGGCTGCGAACTTTCGAAGGTGTAAGAATAAGACGAGATGAAATAGTAGGGCTCTAAAGTTCAAGGTCAAGGTAATGTGAATATTTACTTTCAAGAATGTCATTCATTGTCTGCTATCCCGTGAAGCATCTACGTTCTGTCTGTGCTGCTGATTATGTACTCTACAATAACTCGTAAGAAACCACTCATCCACATGCCAATGCTGTGCTGTATTTAGCAGCGAACCAGGATGGAAAGGGTGCCCTCCTTGTCAGCCTCTTCCTCCTCTCTGATGGAAGCCAGGGCGGTGAATTCAAGCCAGTCGCGCTTATGCTCGTAATCGAGGAAATTGTGGCGGAGGTAAGATCGTCCCTCAAATGGGTCAACCATCCTCGGAGTGGTGTGGACGAGTCCTGTAATCTCAACGATGTTAATATTCTGATGGGTATACAGTTTTGTTATGGCGGTCAAGGCTCTGAGAGGTTTGGATGGTGTTTAAACTCTCTAGAGTATTGGATGCTTGGACAGCGAGGATGTACTAATGCCTTCGTCTCCATGCCGCTGCACCAGCCTCCCTTTGCGACAAGACCAGCTCATGGTATGCCTAGAGCTCGTCTCGGGTGGCAAGCAAATAGACATGCGCAATCTCCCCCAAATTTCTCAGCATTGCAAGCATCGTGGGCGACTGGTTGAGGTCGTCGTAGCTTGCACGCACCAATCTATACTCTCCGACCTGGCGATTCGTATATGGCCGGCCTGAACGGCAATTCAGTCGAGCCGGTGGCAGGTGATTCAACTGCCGGATTCGAACCGTCAACTTCAACCCCCTCCATCACATCGCCATTCTCCACTGGCGTCTCTTTGTCTCCCTCATGCTTCTTCTTCTGCTTGTTAGCGTGCTAGCGAACGCTTTTTGACTGCTTCACCCCTGGGGGGGCAGGACCCAAGACATCTTATTCTTCGCCTCTTTGGGCGGCCCAGCGTCTTTCTTCTTCTCCTCTTTCTTCGGCTCTTCTTTACCACTCCTGTGCTTTCCTTTGCCGCCTCGGTGGGGGGTCCAGTCCATAGGTAAAACCTCGACATCGCCGGTCGATGCTCAACACAATCAGCCGCCCACCAGTACCAGTCCGCCTATTATTCCTCACAACGACGTACCCCAGGCATGTCATCGTTACACGATGAGAGAGTGGTACAAGTCCATGAATGCATCAAAGGTTTGAGAAAAGTGTAGCTCAACGACTTCTATAGAAGTAAAAAGTCGAAATAAGATTGTAGCAAAAAAGAAAGACAATTAAGGGGAAAAGCGCCTTCAAGTACTGCGGAAAGCTGGATAATGGGATCCAGTGCTCTTCATGCGATTCTGTGAAAGAAGTATTCACCAGGCCAGCGCTCCACCAATAATAAACTCACTGTCTGCTTTCCGCAGAAGAGATCACTCACTTCCTTGACTCATGTTGGTCTAGCGCCGAAGATTTGCTCAAGGTCCTCATACCCACGGTGAGCAGGAATCAGATACTTCTTTAACAATGGCCGGAATACGTCGGAAATCCAACGATTATCCAAAATCAACTTAGAAAATTGGCAAGTCGGAACACTAGACCGCCACTTCCTCATAATCGAGGGATGTAACGGAGAAGTGCATATCAGGGTGACACAATGATCAGAGAAAGGGTTTGAAAAGTGCATAATGTTGCATGATGTCGAGAAGCAAATAGTGAAATATCAAGGAGACCCCAACTTGAACATAATATCGTTCAGCATTTATCTCTGGTCCTGCCATGCCCGACAGGGTCATGTAGAATTTAGCGCCGAACAAGATTGGTGTGAATCTGACGAGGAAGCAGAATTCGAATGTGATACTCCATTCATGAAACAAACATGTCGTCCTCAAATCCAATGAACGTCGACTAGAGCGCTACCATGTTGAGACATCAAGAAACAGTAAACTCCAATGCAAATCTTTAGGTACCTTCTTGATGCACCGGGCAAGCCCCTGGGCCCTTGGTATCCCACCATTGCCTTATGCAAGCCTAGAATATTGTTAGCCCATGGGTTGAAGCTGTAGGATACAAAAGGGTGGCTTACCTTATGAAATTTACACAAACACTCCAATCTGCCCATTTCATCTCCAACAGAAAACTCTTCAAAACAAATCACACATTCCTGCCCTCCCTCTCCATCCTCACCCACACAGTCTTTCTCGCTAGCATGATATACCAGCATACCATGCGTCCTCCGTCTCTGCTGAAACGGACTGGAGGGCATATCAGACGATCCCGTCGAATCACGATGTCCGATAGCAATATTCCTTGCCCGTGAAGCCTGAGCTGGTGTAGCCGCGCTCGCTGCTACAGCCGCCCCAATTGCGGCGGAAGGAGGCGGATGTGACGATCTTGGACCAGACGAGGAGAATTGCGATTCTATGCATTGCACAACGTGTGCTTCACGCTCTGTCTCGGACCCATCTGCTCCCTTCGGTGGGAGCGCGCGGTGACAGATTGGACACTCGTCTTCTTCTCTGAGCTGCGGGCGTGCAGGTCGAGGCATGGGGATATTGAGATCAGGTAGCGGGCGGTAGCGTGATGGGTCCATGGAGGCATGGTGACGGTGTTGATTTTGAGATGGGCGATTTTGGAGTAGTGATGCGAGATGGCGCTTCGGGGGGATTAGTCGTAATGAATTCAGATAGGACAATAGATTTACCTGGTGAGCTGTCTGATCAGGCAAAGATCCGTATATGGAAGAGTAGCCGGGAGGAGACATTGGAGAGACCTGAGGTCTTGGTGCATGACTATGCCGACGATGTGTTGAGGACAAGGTAGAAGGTGTGATTCTTACCAGACCTCCCTCAATCGCGGCGACGTTGTCGAGACGGTATTCCGATCGGCCTGACAATGACCGTCGCGTTGGGGCTGGCAATTGATTGTCACTGGAAGCTATCGGACCAGGTGCTGATGGGCAATTTTGTTGTGCAGGTAAGCCATCTGGTCTAGGGAACGAATCAAGGGTATGAAGCCTGGGCGACTGATACGGGAGGTGAGGCGAGGGGTTGGGGTCTGGCACACATGGATTACACAGCCTGACTTCTTGACCACCACCAAGGGCAGGATCGATCCTGTAATCTGAGCTCCGTGGTCTCTCCTGGGAGTGTCCCACATCTTCAGTAGCATCATCGTCTTCAGTGAGATCGACGATCTCGACCCCAGCATTCACGGTAGTACCAGGGCTTGGAGCAGCATCCTCAGGTGGATGTACAATGAATTGTCTTGGTATCGTGATTCGATGCGGAGAGCAATTCGCACAGACAACTCTTCCACATTTCCTGCAGTGATGTTTTCTATACCAAAAGGAGAACGTGTTGCCACAGATTGGGCACTTCGATACCTCAGCATCTGGCTGCCATCTCGGGAGTGTGATCTCCCTACTCCTCCGGTTCTGAGACATATCAATGCTCGGTCTTTGAGGCAATGGGCGATCAATGATTCTTTGTGTGGGGGGACCATTGGGGGCGTTTGGCGGCCCAACGATGGCATCGTCACTCCCAAACTGGGCGAAGCTGACCCTGGCCCGGTTGCTCCTCGGATGTGCGAATGAAAGGCTACTGGATGATCGCCTCCGCGCATGATCCTCGTAATTTTCAGTCATTCTTTTCCTCCTGTCTGCAGCCATGATCGAGGCTCTTGCAGCATCCATCTGAGCCTGATTTAAGGGGTGTGGCCCAGTATTGGAGGACGACTGACTGACAAAGTCCATCCATGTCTCCTCTTGCGTAGCTCCTGTAGACGACGTGCTCCCTGTAGTCGGTCTACTTGTAAAAACAGCTCCGTCACTTTGTCCCCTCCTCATTCCATTGCTGGCTCCGTGAACACCGGAGCTGCCATGCGTATGAGTGCTAGACGCAGAGCTTGTCCGAGGAGGATTTACATGACCTTGGCGACGTGAACTTGTAGAGCTCGAGCTGCCAAAAGATGGTTCCATACAGTGTTTCGAGGCCAGCTTCGGCCGCTTGAATGGGCGTTCCCCAGGGTGAGGCGGAAGGTTATGTAAGCTTGACCAGTGGTGGCGGTGGTTCTCCAGTTTGAGTTTCTGGGCTTATAGGCCACCGAAGGCTGGGGCGAATGTGAGAAAGAGGTAGAATAGTGTACAGATGAGGATGCGTTGCGAGAAGAGCAGGTAGTGTGAGATGTGCTGGATAGCTAAGCCTTTGTAGATGTTGATATTTCTCTGTATTCGCATTCAAGGGAATGGACCGGGAGAAGTTGCTATTTTGTAAGTAGAGATCACGGAGATTCGAAAGACATGTTTCGACAAACTGCAGTACAATTGGGGCGTGAAACAAGGCGAAGTCTGGTTGTTCAAAGCCTCGCTGGCCAAGTGCTTGTGATTGACATTGATCAGAGATCTTTGGGGGTACGTGCCTGTCGAGACAGAGAGTGAATTAAGGGAATGTGAGAGATAGAAAAATTTGGACACAGTCGTTCACTCCAAGAGTGATATGGCAGCGGCTACTGATCTGATAGCACAAGCACGCGACACAAATAATGCATGCTTTATGCATCCAAGGATTGCCTTCATTAGAAAACGAGACGCGGCTACAACAGTACATTTAATTATTTTCGAGTGCTATGAAGCTGCTGCAATTTCTCAATAGCACATGTGCTGACCAGTTTTTTGCTACGGACTCGATATACAACATATGGGTATCCGCCTCCCGCCACGCTATGCAAAGACATGGAGAATTGATCATCGCCAACCCCTGAGACAACAGATCGACTCGCTTGTACCAAGATGTCATAGTCCGCTACCTCCTCAATGACGCCATCCTTGACATCTTGTTGACGGGAGCCGGTAAGGTTTCTGCAAACCGATCTCTATCTGCATTCGAAGTCAGTACAGTATGGCCGATAATGGGTAGAGTTTGAAGGCATACCCGGTTCATTGTCAAATCCAATCGTGATATCGTCATGTTCGCTTGGATACTCAGGTGTATCAAGACAAACGAAGTCCCGAGTCTGGTCTTCTTCACCTTTTGGTAAAGCAAAATTCGCGTCCGCCAAACAAAGATAGAAGATGCCAGACTTGCTGAAGACCTCGAGAACATCAGTGGCCTTGAGGACAAAATTCATGCAAGCACCGTGACTGAAGTCTTTGAAGAACGCAATCAGCTGAACCTCTTTGCCGTTTTTGATGACTTGCAGTCTAACAAAAGTAGCCTCCCAGCGCTTATGCGAGACAACCATGCCTTTGCGGGAGATTGCAAAGTTGGTTGCTGATCCGTCGAAGTGTACCTTGTATCCTGTGATTATACTTTGGAAGCTATGCAAAGTCGATGCTGATCGGAAATGGTATGCCCTTTTGGTTTGTGAGGTTGCCATCCCATGTAGGGTCTTACACACCAAGTCAAGCTCCTCTTCGGACACCTTACTGTCTAACACAGACCAGGTCATGTCTTGCTGTGGTGGCCGTAAGATGGTCATCTCGTTCAGGCTTTCCACGCTTAGTTTCATCTGCAGTTCACCGGTACGTAGATTGAGACGATCTGTGAAAATGCCAATGTCAGATTCTGCCATGATTTGTAGATGCTCTGACCCGGCTGTAGTAGGTGCATTATTATCAAATGGTGGAGGACCTTTATCAACGATGCGCAGCTTATGGAATGCTTGCATGCCAGCATTGGCTTCGCCTGGTCTTGATATCTGATCGACAGACACGCTCGTGACGGATAAACTGCGCAATGGTAGACACCCACAGACATGATCTTCCTTAGAGATGAAGGTACCACAAAGCAAAGATCGGAAGACTTCGGGATCTGGAGCGGCGTGGAAGATCGGAGATAGCTTCAGGTTTGGTGGCAATGTTAAGACCAGGCTGTGGCCATGTTTACTTTTAGCATAGTTGAAGAGGATGGGCTGTTCCTTTCCAAAGAGGTAGTTGACGCTGCTCAATGTCTTTCTCTCCGGTGGAGTGACTACCGTCAACCGATAGCCGTCATGAATCTTTCGCTGACCAGGGCCTCCAGCCGTGACAGTTCTCTTCTCAAATAGACGTAATCTGCAATCCGGAACTGGGTCGGATGGAAAAATGGCTGGATCATTGCAATAAAAGTTTGCAAGACTTCGCTCGAAGATAAGATCTTCATCGTTGCGGGCTGAGAAGCTCCTTTGAATCTGCCGTGTATAGTCATAGATACCCCATAAAGTCTTAAAGTCCTGCGTAGAATTTTGAGTGAGCATGCCTTTCTGAAATTTGTTGAGCAATGACAGAATCTATCTGGCATGTTGATGAAACAGTGACAAGCTATGCTTAAGTGCTGTATAAGGTTTGAACGGACACTTTTATAGATCAACTGAGCAGGAATGAATCGCTCGGCGAGATTATTGAGTAAGGACAAGACACGTTTGGGACTTGATTGAGTGGGAAACGACATGTTTTAAGGGTTGGATGAGCGCAAGAGACGCGCTTCTCAAAACAGTATACCTCGAGTTGTACGTACCTTCTCCGAGAACAAAAGGTTGAGATCGACACCCTCCAAAAGCTTGACTTGCATTGAGTGGAATGGAATCTTCCATTGAACGTCCCTCCAGGTCAGTCCACCTTCGTGGTTTGTTTGGATAACGAGGTTCATCTGCCCATCTTGACTTGCTATAGCAGCCTGTACCCCCCAGTCGTTTCGTTCGCGGAGCACAGAAAGAACACAAGGGAACCGAAAGTTTCGCGTAGCGTGGTCATCGGCATCCAAAGAAGCCTCAGCAAACATTCTTCCGAAGCTAAGAAAGCGCCCTGTATCGCCTACAAGGATTGGGAAGAATGGTCGAGAGATGTATTGCCTACTCTTAGTAGGTGCCGTCGACGCGTTGTTGATGACCAAACTTGCGAACGCCCGGGGTAGATCTGGGAGATCCAGCAGGACGCGAGGGTCAAGTCTCTGTATTTCAACAGCATGTGATGGAAGCATTTCATTCCTTTTCATTGACATTGTCAAGGCACGCATGTTGGCCACCAAACTTAAATGAACCTCAACTAGCTCAGCTAATTCCTGGTCGCCGAAGTTCTTGATCACCGCAAGGATCGAAGCCATACCGGCGCTGCCGAACCTTCTAATTTCAGGATGTTCTGGGGTGATGTCCCTTATTATCCACCAAGCCTTTGCGAGGTTTAGCCACGCTTGAGTCAAGCTCATAGAAGGAGCCGCTTCACTGCCAGACTGGCTGCGGTCGGCGCCTAAAGACCGGCTGCGTACAGCGCTTTCGAGGCCTCCTCTACCTTTCACGAACCACCATCCAGCTGTTCGAATCCACTGTACAAAAGGGAGCTTGTTTGGATCGCCACGAGCGGAGACACCCAAGCGAAATATATCATTGAATCGTCGCACTCGTGACTCGAAGTCATTCAATGAGTCGTCACCAAGACCTTTTGCGACATGTCGCAAAAGGCCCACTTTGGGATCGGCAGCGGCCAAAGGCTGGTCGGGTAGATCTGGCCGGGCTTGGTAATCTGACTTCGAGGATTTTGGCGGACTATGAGCTTCAGAAGCCGTAGGTGGGAACCTATAATTTGGCCCTGATGAGCCCTGATAGTTGACAGGTGGTTGAGGTGATGCGCGAGGACTGACCGAATTACTGGCCAGGATCTCTGGAACAGGGATTTCGAGAGATGCTGCCATGCCAAAACTATCATCATCAACAATCGACCGCATGGGGGAACGTTTCCTCAAAGAAGGCTCTAATCGAGCCCCGGTTTTATAATCATGATTGTCTTCCCCCTGATCTAGTGGTGGTTGTGGTAAGGGTTTGTGCTTTTCCTCTGCTGGCGAGAAAGAGACAGAGTCCTCGTAATCGGCATTTTGATAGTGATCATTATTTCCAGTTCTTATTGGAAGATCGTCAAAGCCAGTGGCCCTTCTTTGCATGGGTGGTGGACGGAGAGAAGCCTCATGATCTGTATCTGGTACATCTCGCGGGCGCTCTCGCGGCCGTCCACTGCTCTCGTCGGAAGCGTGCTCGTGAAGTTGGGCCTGCCCAAATATTGAAACATCCAGACATGACTTCATGACATCTCTTGCCGGTAGCTCTGCCTCGTCTCCACCCTCACCGATTATTTCAGGTGCCGCTTTCTGGAATGTAACGCGCAATCCCTTGTTCTGTCGAGGCTTTGGCCTTCGGTAGACGTCGACTATTTCAGATGGTGAGACTTGAGGAAGAGGCAACGGCTTTCTAGCCACAGCTACGTCAATGCGAGGAGCGGTTGGTGCGTTTGCTTTTGTACCGCCAGCATGAAGAAAACTGTCAATGTCCTCATTGGTACTCTCTTTGCTTTCGATCTTTCTTCCAAACTTCCCTTCAGGCGACCAGATCTTCCCTCGCCAGTTGTGTTTGCCAGACTGCTTGATGTCACTGAGAGGTTCTCCTTGGATGGACATAGTCTCCGGCCTAGTTGGGAATTTAAAGACAGCCTTGGGGGTTCGAGGCAGGCTGGCTGTGCTTTACGAGAATGCCCAAAGACGAACAAGAAGGGCACATCCTGCTTTTTGGCACCTGATGACTCCGCACACAAAGAGAGGCCGATATCATCGTACTCTGGTAAGCTCGGTGGGCATGCGGGTCAGCGTCAAACTTCGAGGGGGAGGGTGACGGATCGACACCAAGGCTATGCGGGAGCCAAGAGGGCCAAGCATTCCCCCGGATTTTAGCCGCCGCTACTATTTCGAGGTTCGCAGCAGTGAAGTGAAGAAAGACCTGTCTAATAAATGTTGAGAATGTATGATGTATTGTATCACGTTGTTCAACAACAATGACTCCATCACCCGGGTGAGTTCCCTGTTGCTCGTCGAACAAACCATGGTCCACATCCACGGACTTGTTCGCTCCGTTAGGCTTCAAGCCATTCTCGTGGGCGACAGAACCCGTTTGTGACTTTCCGCTGTGCCACGTGAGTGGGGCGTTGTATGTTGAACAAAGTCTGATCAAGCCTTTGTAGATTGTTATGTGAGTAAGGTAGCCATTGTTCGAATGAGCGCCATTTGAATCTAAACGCCAAGACTCTTTGGTTCTAGCGTAGCGGCATGAAGTAAGCCGTCCACGCCAAATGCCACTGGCTCCCAGCCAAGGCTTCCGCTTCTCTCATATCCTTTGCCTATCACAGTATCATGGAAGCGCCCTTCCTGTCCATCCATCAATTGCATCAATTGCAGCAATAAGTCAGACATGACTATCTACGATGAAGAGGCTGCCCCTTTACCTGGATCGCATTCTGTTCGAAACGCCTCACGCAAGCTTCGACGATGGCACAAAGGTTCGCCCGTAACCAGCGTGGGCACGTTGTCAACCCGCTGACTCAGATCTCATAGGATCACCAAGACAGCAGATGCTTATGGTGGGGGCGTGGATCTGCCTGCTCTACCTAGCCTTTCGGGTCATCCAATACGGCTCCTCCACCCCCTCAATATCACCTTCTACCCTTCTATCCTGCGACTCCACTAGGGACAGGATATCGCAGTCTGTTGTCATACCCAAAGCCCCAGACAAGAAGTTACTGTCCAAAACATGGAAAACTCTGCAGACCTCGTTTGATCAAAATAAGCCGCAACCCCTGAATCTCCACCTCAAAACCTTCAGTAGTATATCGGAATATCCATCGCTGGAAGACATCAAATCACACACCAAGATCTCGAAAGCCGATGCCGAAGCGTCCCGGAAAAGCCATGTCGAGATCGTCAAGAGTCTGCCCCCATACCCTGAGACTTTATACGAAGGACGTGGAATTGTGATCCTCGCTGGCGGCAAGTATTCCGGCTTTGCTACAACTGGTATGGGTATGCTTCGAGAGTTTGGAAGCACTTTACCAGTGGAAATATGGATGAAAGATACAAAAGAGGAAAAGGCTGGGTGGTGCAAAGACATACAGCAAGATGGCATGGTCTGTCGGCGACTTAGTGATTACATGGACGTCTCCACATTGGAACATGGGTATCAGCTCAAGATCAACTCTATCCTCTTCTCGTCTTTCGAGCAGATATTATTCCTGGATGCCGACAATGTTCCGGTCAAGAATCCAGATCCAATTTTCGATGCAAAGACATTCAAGGACACTGGTGTGGTACTATGGCCTGATTACTGGAAACATACGGGAGCTCCATTGCTTCCATTCGAAGTGGGTCTCGCGGACGAAGCGTCTGAAATGTTAAGGCAAGACCAGACTGCCGAGTCCGGTCAGTTGGTTTGGGACAAGAAAAGGCACTGGAAGGTAAGCACATATTTCCACTAATTCACCGGAGTAATAAGAAGGGATGAATTAACGGCTGACGTCTTTGGCAACAGGCACTGTGCTTGACGGCCTACTACAACTACTATGGACCCACGCATTACTACACCCTGATATCTCAGGGATGGGCCGGCTGGGGAGACAAGGACACATTTCCTATGGCTCTTCGATCTCTCCGACAAGACTACTACATGGTACCGCATCAGCTCAAAACGCTCTTCGTGAACGGCACCGACCATGGCATAGGTATGCTGCAAGCTGATCCCACGAATACAGAAAAATTTGAGCCGATGTTCCTGCACTCCAACATGATCAAGTGGAGCATTCGTGATTTCCTCTGCCTTGGCTGCGACAAAGACAAGGAACCTGTGCTAAAAAGCTTCTTGGAAAAACCCGACTCGCCTATCAACCCCCATTTAAGAGATCACGAACGCATCTTCAAGGCCGAAGACATGCAAGCAATGGGAATCGATCCAGAGCCGTTGATATGGAAGAGTATGGAGCATACTGCGTGCAGAAGCGTATGGAAAGAGGAAGATCTCTGTGCCCGAACCAGGAAACACATGGCCGAAACTTTTGGTCATAGGTTTGAGCCACCAGGCGTGATGGCCGGCGTGCTAGGCTACGGAGACCGAATATGCATCAAGGACAAGCTATAACCGCTGCGAGTCGACCCCTTCGACACAGGACGACTTTCACCCATTTCTTTAGGTATTCATGGCGAGGCCGTTGGGCAGTACTGTAAAGAACCGGTACGGAAATTTCAGGCATCAATTTAGCCACTTTAGCGCTGGCGTTGGGGAGGGAAAGGGCATTTTGATCTCCCATAATCATTTGGGTAACATTATGGGAGAGCAAGAGCATGTGTTCATAGACTTTGGAAACATTGAAAGGAAACAGGATATGGCATTTCTGCTAATGGAAAGAATGGGTCCAAAGAGCCAAAAATAGAGTGATCTGCATATCAAATCAACGTTTATATAATTTGCTTCTTTCTTTCCGGCAGATGCTTCCCAAACATAACACTAGGTCAATTGCCAAAGCTTCATTCTTTCCTCCCTTGTCGAAAAAGGAGGGGTAGAAAGAGCCATTATGTTATTTCTCTTTCATCGAAAGCAAGCACCATTTCCACATGCAAATTCACATTGCTCTCTCCTTATCTTCCAAGACCCACAGCCCCCCTGGATAACCTTGATCCAGAGTCCAACATGACCCTCGCTTATGCAAGATCTGCTATCAATTCTCGTAAAGCGTGTCTATCTCTTGGCAAAGGGCTTGATGCAGATAGAACGGTTACCCGCCTTCACTACGTAGCAGATGGGAATAAGCCGTACCGAGCACCTGACAATCATCACGATCAACCCTTTGTGCCTGTACTGAGTATTTTTGTGCAAGTAACGTCATTGAAAGTGGGCCAAAGCTCATGGAGCCAAGAGACGACTAGCGCAAAATCCCAAATTGGAAACGAGCATTTTTCCCTCCAACGCTGGCACAGCTGGCAAAAACATCCTAGCTCGCCCCCACGAATCCCTCAATTCGACCTGTTTCAGCCTATACACTTGGCTCTGACGACTTCCCGAGGCGGCTTCAAGCGACCGAAAGATTTCAATTCGATCTCAGACCCGACCAGACGAGAACAAATACTTTGTCGCTGCCGCCTCACCCGGTAAGGCATCGCTATATTCGTCAACAACGTGATACTGCATATCCTTCCAGCACGCAGCTGCCCTAAGACGACATTCCAGATTCAAACGAGGCCTGCAGATTGGGACAAGATACCTGGTCTCGATGGAGGGGTGAAGGAATGGCCACAGACACCTGGTGGCATGGTCAAAAGCTTTGGTTCGCGCGGATGGGGGCGGCGTTATGGCCGACGAGATTGGACCTCGACGGCCGTCTAGGACCAGTATCGGGCAAGACCGTCTACACCAGTGATAGTAACAGGACGATATGGGTATCGAGCGATCAAACAAGATGGCTCCAGCCATGGACTTGCGCTGGCAAAGAAAGACCATCAACATCTACCCTCCTACTACCAATGCTGCTGGCAACAATTCTGTTGGTACAGCCATCGGCCGCTGTCTTTATCAATTTCGAAAATTGCCTAAGTCCAAACATGATCAAGTCAGATCCGCTGCAATTACAATTCGTACCGCTCTACGTCTGGGCTGTTTTCAATTCGACTATAGACAGCCATGGTCTTAATGTCACTGTGTACGGCAACGTCACTGGATCCTCAGTCCAAGCCCCAATCCCTGCTTATGACGACCCATCCTGGTTGGACCCAAAGAATGATACCGACAAGATACCAGACTTGGGAGGATCACCTGGGAAACAGTTATATACGACATTTGGGACGCAATTCAACGTGTTAGACTACACGCCCTACAACCCAGATGATGTGAGGTTCTGTAATAGTTCTACGTTGACAGCATGCCCAATTGCCCCGGTGCATAATAGGACGATTACTGAGTAAGTCCATGTGATCTCTGATATGACGATGAAAAGTAAACCGCTGACGTCTCCCACCACAGATCCAATGTAATGATGCTACCTGGATTCACGGTAGCTCATGATCTATACTCAAGCTATGCCTTCACCTCGATCAACGCCGTCATGAAATTGAAGTCCGGAGATGACACTGCACGACTCCTGGCATGCGTGGAAGCGAGTATAACGCCAGATCTAGGAAACAGCATCAGCAACACATTAGCCTATATACCTCTCGTCGTACTGATATTGGTAGCCGTTGCCACGGCTTCTGCCGCCATCTTTAGCCCGTGGGGTTCTACCGACGTGTTCAAGTTCACGAGCAACTACGGAAGGGATGACGATCTACTCAGACTGGTGACTCCGGGCTTCGGTGACTGTCTTCAGTACCTTCAATTCATTATTCTTGCCGGATCTCTGAGCCTGAATTACCCTGGATTCTTTCAACCTGTCGTTAGCCAGGTCAGCTGGTCAGCCCTCATGTTCAATGAGAGCTTCGTTAGTGGGGGTAATGGATCTCACAGTCTTGCCGACGGGATGTACGTTGCCAATGGGACATACGGTCTCGATAGAATGAGCCAATTGGTGGGCATGACCAAAGATGAGGACATCTGGGCTGGTATGGCAATTTGGCTCTTGGTTGTTGTGATAGCTGTCGTCGTTCTAATACAGATCGGCTTCGTTGCACGCTGGGCCTATCGATTCATCTCAGACATACAGCAAGAGGACCTCAGACAGAAAAATATTCCCTTGTGCATCGGCAACGCCATCAGGATTGTCTTCAACTACTTCCTCCTACCTATAGTGGCTCTGTCAACGTACCAACTACTCATCGCAGGGCGCTCTCTTGGGGCAACGGTCGGTTGTGCAGCAATTCTTCTGGCCGTGTTGATTGGGTCTGCGGGATGCGTCTTCTGGAAGATAACTAGGACTCGGCCGCGATCATATCTGTTTGACGACCTTCCAACAGTATTGCTGTGGGGACCTCTGTACAACACATATTCCGATAATGCGGCCACGTTCGCGCTGGTCCCCATGATTCTCACCTTCATCCGAGGAATCGCGATTGGCGGTGTCCAACCATCTGGGATCGCGCAATTGGTTCTACTCGCGATCTGCGAAGTGATCATGATATTGACCCTCAACGCTTTCCGACCGTTTCATTCTCCAACCTCGATGAACACCTTCCACACCATATTCGCAATTGTCAGGCTGCTAGTCATCCTACTAAGCATAGCTTTCCTACCGTCCTTGGGCATCAAAGACGCACCGAGAGGTTGGATTGGATACGTCATTCTTCTCATCCATGCCTTGGTGCTTGTGTTTGGCTTCTTTCTCAACGCTTGCCAGACCCTCATCGAGGTTTTGGCTAGATTGGCTGGCGCTGGGGGAGAAGATGGACCTGGAGGCGGTGCTACTAGAGGCGGCTTGGTGAAGGTATGTATTAGAGAAGCTAGATACTAGAAAACGCTAACTTCATATCTGTCGACAGGTCTTTGGAATGCGCCAGCTTTCTCGAAGAAACCCTCGACGCGGAGGTCGCGGACGGCAAAGTGTGGGCTCCGATGCAGCCATACTGGCCCAGGAATCGGACCAGAAGTCTTTGCAATGGAATGGCGGTCGATCTCGTAGTATGTCTGGAAGCTCAGCCATCCTCTTGAATCGGCAAGGTGGCACGGACAATCGCAGGAGTGTTGGTATTGACTCCGAAAATTCCCGCGGTGCCGGAGACACGCCGATATCTGGAAGGGCAAGTGCTTTCTCTTACCTTCCGGGAGGAAGTCAAGTTGCGGGTGAGGGAGGGTCAGGTGGTGGCATAGTCAACTTGCGGAGCGCTGAACAAGCTGATCCATATTACCGGCCACCAAGAGCGCGAAGAACGACAATAGAGAACTCTCCGCCTGGACGCAACCGGGGATCATGGAACAGCGCAGACTGGGCTAACAAGAGGTGGAGCCACCATAGCCCTGATTTGGAAGGCTCACCATGGCTTCCAGGAGAAGGTCCGTCAGCATCCGGACGTGGGACGCCAACTCCTGCTTATCTGGGTCCGACACGAGACCGCTCTGACTCCGATCCGGATGATCCACGGCAATCGAAGACGGACTATGCAACAAGAGAGGTCGACTTCTACTATGGTGTACGAGGACCTGCACTATCAAATCACCCCACTCGAAGACTGAAGACAGGTCCTGCTGATCCCACTGGGCCAGCAATCTCTGCGTCAGGATGGATCAAAGGCCTGTTCGGTGGCAAGACTAAGGAAAAAGGCAAGGGGTTTGAGGTTGTCAGAAGTTCAAGAGCTCCGACAGCTGGTCGCCGCACACTCTCGGGCGTAATGCTACCCGCAGACGAAGCCCCTTATACTGATGAGCCCGGAGTTCAGCAACCCGAAAGATCTCGTGATCTAGCTCTGAGCGACGAAGGTGACGCTATCGGAGGAGGTACGCGGCATCTGCCTGAGGACGAGTCACCGAGTCCACTAGCTAGTGACGAGGAGGGTGACATATCGGATGACGACTGGCGACCTAATCGAGAAAGTCAGATATCACCAGATCCACCAATATTACCAACGATTGAAACGCCTTGCGGCATTGAACTTCCAAGCCGAATAGGATCAAAGGCCAGTTCAAGACCAAACCGCGAAAGTACACGACGAAGCAATAGACCTCCAAACATACCACGGAAAAGCTCTAGGCGCGACTCCTCCACTGAACTCGACATGATGCGGACAAGACTATCTACTGTAGCGCCTTCACCTCCAGCTACCCCTCAACGAAACACCAAACTCTACGACCCTGATCACCCACCACAAGGGGGTCTTCAGATCCCAGGAGACCAGACGCGGCGGCTACCATTCCGCTCCCACCATTCTTCGCGCTCAGAAGATACCCATATGTCCGGCGCGTCGATGAGTTCGAGCATGTTCTCACCAGGCACAGCGGAGGCTGCTGAGGGCGGAGCTGGCCACACTAGACATTCCTCGTCAGTCCTTGGATCACTAGCTCCTGACCTTCGCGCCGACCGGCCGTCCAGCATGGGCTATGTGCAGCAGCATCGAGCTAGTGACAACATCCACAGAGCGAGTCCGGACGATCCGCCGCTGATAGGCTCAAGTGCGGAGATCCTCGGCGATCCTGGCAGGAGGACGCCGCCGAGTCTGTGGGAACCTCATGCCATGTGAGAAGGTCTATCTACTTCAACCACTTCATCTTTCAATTGTTTTACCACTGCATATATCGATCCGGCCAACGAATTTCCTAGTCTCACAGAAAAGCTTGTGATGGTGGCGTTTTCTATTTCTTCGAGGCGGTACATCATTAGCGTTGCATTGCATGTTGCTTGGTGGCAGTATTGGGGGAAGAGAGAGTACACATGCCACGAACACATGATACTGGCAGGAGCTGCGATGTATAGTACAGATGGGTCTTCAGTGTACTATAGCTTTGGCTCTCTGTTTTCAGGAGCAGAAGCAGAGCAGGCAAGGGAGGATATAAGGGTGCCCCTAGAGGTGGCTAATAATAGTTAGGAGGGACCTTGGTAATTTTATACGTTATCTTTCATGGCTACTGCGCGCTGCCTTCTTCACCTAAATGCAAAAGTGGCACTTTTTCTCGAACACAATGGCTCATGGTTTGTAACAGCCCTCTCTCCCGCAAACCCAACCCTTACCTCCTTCCCTTCTCCACAGCAAGCCCGGCCCGGTTTCAGCTTCTCTCTCGCCAGAAACCTTAGACCGGACACCTTCCAGTACACAGTAGCCTCCACAGCTCATCAGTCCAAGACGAAGACTTTAATCCAAACGTTCAAGATTCTCAAAGAATAGGCACAGATACCCCAATACGGCCCCGACCTTCCCCACCCGCCAATCCCGACTTGCAAGTCCCCGCAGGCGGTTGTGGCGGTATCATAGTCTGGGATTTAAAGCTCTCAGATGGGATATATTGTGGCGATGTTTGTTGGTGATAACATGGAAATGAAGGGGGCGGGTGGTTTGACCAGGATATTCATTGCTTTCATTAGGGCTGCTATGGTTGGTATCGAGTGCTTTCACGTTCTGTTGATGCGGTCTTCTCACATCTGTGACAATCTTGATTTGGAAATTGTTCGTGAAATGGAAGTCTGCAGTTGCTGGTTGGCGGGCCATTGGTATTGAGGCGGATGCCTTTGTGAAAGGATGGAGAGGGTGGAGCTGGGGCTTTGGGAGCGAATGTTGAGGTTTGGGTATAGTGTGGAGTGATTGACATTGGTGGTCATGCTGGTGGTTGGGAGATGATGTGTCCGGACCTGGGTAGAACGTTGCAAAATTGTAATGCAGATTGGACAGAATTCATGGTAATATGAGCACGCATGGTACCAATGTCTGGTTATTTATGGACAGGAACCCCGGAAGTTGGCACAATTTCTGCTCATGATGAAAGCATACGCGTAATATCTAGGATATGTATTTCTTTTGGCGACTTAACTTACTCTCGAATATACACGTATTATATAATTTCTTTACTTTGCAAGAGTAGAAATGGGCACGCTTACTGCTCGAGCTTAGATAGAAACCTTCATATATTTTCAAGAAGTAGTCTCAAAGGGGTGCAATACCCGCTCTAGTATAGAGAGGCACTTGACGGTTTGACGGCGCTGCAGTCCCAAAGGGCTACGCTATTACTCATATTTTGCCCGTTGGCTCTGCGCACCGTCAGCAAGAAAAGCAGTAGAGTGAGGAGAAACTCATTGTAAGATTTCGAAGCAAAATCACACATAGCGGAGGGTACCTAGCTGGTATTGATATGGTCAAGGCCGAATAGCACGCTCTTCTACTCCACTAAAAGCCACTGCTATCGCGCAGAAAAGGTGAGGAATGTACTTCACAATCATGGAATCGATTGCGAAAGGCGACATGTCCTGCTCTGTGAGGCCGTTCTCTGTTGTTCTCATATTTCTGGCCTTGAGATTCTGGCCTGTAATTGCCTCTCTACATCTCCTGGTCAATCCTCTAAGAGAAGACGTCAAAGGTTTCAACTTAAAAACGAAGAACTTAGCCGAATTACAGCGAAGTGAACTGTACCAATGTGATGATGATGGACAGCGAAATGGTGGAAACTCCCGACGGACATGCCAAGTGCTAAGCTGGGCCTCGGGAGGTGGCGGACAGACCTCTGGCATAGTGCGCAAATGGTTAACAACAAGATGAAAGCGGGCTAGGTTTGCTGCAAACATACGAGACGAAGCGAAGTTCCCTCCAAGAAGCGCGTCGTTCCTACAAGGGCGAGAATAGAATCGGAAACGGCATTAGAAGCGACAAGGCTATATGCGAGATGGAGCGCGACCAACATCGCGCTTGAATCTGCAAGCACCTTACCACTTGATTGCGCGCCCCATTTTTCCGCTGTCCAACCATTTTGATCACCTAACATGAAGCTACTTCAAGCATTTTACCTGGCTGTCCAATGTTGTACGAATGCTCTCATAGCATCGCTTCCAGTCTCATCTTCGAGCACATTGCCCACTCTGAACTTAGCCAGCGATGCGAATTCGAATGTAACGCTTCCATCATTCAACTTGACACTGCCCGGCTCATAGTAAGTCCCTAATTCGATGGAGATCGCGCAGCTCCAATAGTTCACGACTGACACCAAACAGTCAACTACCCCAAGAACCATTCTACTACAATCCCACCAAAACAGACAAGACGCTCAAAATATACGGGTTCGGCTACCCCATCACACAGGCGGATTTGATTGAGATCTATCACAAAGTCCGTCGAGACGTGTCAACGTACTTAGAAGATGCGATAATCAGCGCGGGAGCGCTCCTGTACGCCAGTGGAGATGTGCGTCTTGTACTGCATCAGAAAGGTCAAATGACCTGGGGCATGTGGGAAGCAGTTGTATTGGGGATCTTGGCTTTTGGCACCGAGTATGAGGATATAGAGTTGGATTTCGATATTTATTCACGAGGCCTTGGGACGTATTTTGGGACGGGTGTTTTGACACAGCTTCGGAGAGCCGAGACGTCCTAGGGGCGGGTGCAACGGCTGTTCAGCATATCGAATTGATAGAATAGACTGTCTCCATATTGTTTCTTGTGCATTGGGTGGAAACGATTTTCGTGCTCACGATGCGAATGGATCCTTCATGGTATCCGTGCTGGTAATCAGGAATATTTTGACCGGAGTCGTCGTAGGAATGAAGAAGCCAATCTGCTCACGAGCTTTTGGTAATGGTAGGTCTAAGGCCTCAGTTATGAAGCCGTTAGTATCTGGAATGTCAGCTGTCAGCTGGCTCCTGTCGCAAGCAGTGTGACATACCGCAAGCTCGTAGGAAACCTACTATAGTCTCTTCATTTCGCACAGTTGCTGAAACTAAAAATTTGATGCCCGGGTATAGCTCGAACAGATCTCTGATGGTGGCAATAAGAGCGGGCATTGATTTAATGTCATATGTCTGATCGGCGGTTAGCCACGTTGACCGCACCTATACTTCTGCCTTAAGGTCCAAAAGCAGTCCCTAGCAAGGAAGGAAGTTTTTCTCTATTAGTGACTACGAGGGTATCGACGGGTAGTCGTGCAAGGAGAAGGAACTAACACTCACCACATCAGCCGCGATGGCCAAGTCGTAGGAACGATCGACCCCACGACAATCGGCAGGGCCATTGACAAGGGCATGGCCCCATTGTAAGACATCTGTTTGAACTATTTCACTCTCATCAAGCTTATTCAATTCTAGATTTGTCTTTATATTGGTCACGACTTCTCGGCTCCCATCTGTAGCTAGCACATATCGAGCACCAAGGTGCTTAGCGCAAAGGATAGATAAGAAGCCTGTGCCAGCACCAAGTTCAATAATATCCTCTCCTAAAATTAGATTTCTGCCATGATCAGAAGCCAGGAACGCTCCTAAAAATAGGGCTGCTTCCCAGGTCCGGAATCCGGTAGTACCGGAGGAGGCCAAAAGTGAAGGAGCTTCAAGCAGGGTCACTCGGGCTGCATTGATATCCAGATCTGGGGCTGTATAAGTCACATAGCTCTTCTGCTGGGCCGCTGCACTGACAGACGCCAACGGCTGAGCCATGTACTGGGCTAAACAGGAAGATATGTCATCTGAGATTTCCTGCGCAAGTACAAAGGCAGCATATCAGTCCAGCAATGGCAATATAGATACGGCGATCATACTAGGACGCAAGAAGCAGCAAGTATCAAGATATCGATCTTTTTAGAGAACCAGCAAAGGCATACATCTTCGTCCGGATCAACAACCGCTTCCTCCAACGCGCTAACTAACCTCTTTAGGACACGGAAGTTGTAGCGCTCTGGAGGCGAGAATGAAAGAGCTGATTCGTCAAACAAGCCATGGAAGATTTGAGCTTGCGTGTCTGGCAACCTTAGGAGTTCTTGAGATGGCAACGTGAGCTGCTCAGGGTCAATCAATTGGATATATTGCCTTCTTAGCAGTTCCACCGGCTCAATTACGTCCATATCCATGTAAAGAACCGACCTGGCCCCAAAGATGTCAGACCACCACAAATACAGGGTTTGTTGGAAGATTTCAACAAGAGCTGTGCACTTTGAAAAGATTGCCAAGCTTCGTGATGAGTTAGGCTCAACTAGGCTAGCGCGGGCGGCTTCCGCGCTCAATAAGCGAGCATCGATTATCGCACCAAACTTCGAAAGCGACAACTACTAGCACTTGAAGCCACAGCGATCGAAGTCGAGTACGTCTGAATAGATAACCTCGGGCAATCGACATTTAGCTGACCAAAGTATTGAGCCCGCAAACATGGCAGACCGAGAGCAGCCAGTGACGCTGCGCACTCGCAAATTCATCCGCAATGCCCTCCTCGGTCGAAAGCAAATGGTTGTGTGAGTGTCTCCTGTCACCCTTACCATGTGCCCGCAGATCCGTTGGTGCCTTGCATCTAGATGCGTTGCTGATATATTTGCACCTACAGCGACGTCCTTCACCCCAACCGCGCCAACGTCTCCAAAGACGAACTCCGCTCCAAGCTCGCCGAACTCTACAAAGCCAACAAAGACCAAGTATCATGCTTCGGTTTTCGAACCCAATACGGTGGAGGCAAGAGCACGGGCTTTGCATTGATCTACGATTCGCATGAGGTTATGAAGAAGTTCGAGCCGCATTATCGATTGGTGAGATATGGGGCTGCAACGAAGATTGAGAAGGCGAGCAGGCAACAGCGTATGTACATCATTCTTTTGTGGACGAGAGATAACGGGGAGAGGTGGAGTCTAACGGGTGTGATGATTACAGGCAAGCAACGCAAGAATCGAGCCAAGACTGTACGGGGTGTGGCAAAGGGGAAGGCGGCGACGAAGGACAAGAAGAAGTAGAAGATGGAGCGCTTGTGAGCTTGTGGTTTGGTGGTTCGGGAAAGCAGGTGGGCTTGCTTGTGTGTATCTCCACCATGTGGTCGCATCCAGTGGCGCATAGGGAATACAAGATCTTAGAGCTATTATCAGTGGAGTGCAGGCAACGTAATTGGATGAATGTGAACCATTAATCTATTTAGCTGTATCTGTTAAAACACTAACATAGGTCCCAAACGCCGAAGGTCTGCCTTCCCAATTCAAAGATCTCACCCACTGTAGAAGACAGAAGGATCTGCTTTTGTTGGAGTGAACGACTTGGGCGAACGAAAGATGTCTAGACGCTAGCTTGAAATACGAAGGAAGCCCCCAAACAGATAAGATCTTAGAAGATAGGCGGTGATAGTTTGCACAAGACAGTTCTAAACAATAGAATCAATAACGCATGGTAACCTCCTAGCGGCCTCAAAGGCAGTGAATGTACGGGTGGTGCTAGCGTGTGCCACGGGACTGGTGGCTATTGACATTAGATTTCAGAATCCTGCCGCGAGAATGTGGATTCACATCATGGGAGCTCCTGAGAAGATCGTAAGACGAGTGACGCGGCTGCGGTTGCGGTTGAAGAATGCGCGGAGCGGCTTGGCCACTCCTCAACAACCCATTCGTGGTGACCGGATTAACGCTGTTCCTGGCGGCTCCAGATGTCCCGTAGTAGCTCAAGGGGGCGTTGAGGTTCGGAAGTTGGCTGCTCCTATGTCGACTCGACTGAATGTCGGAAATTGTAGTGCCCGAATACCTGTCAGTATTCAAAGTTGTTGATGTGTCTCCAGAATGGTAGCCAGAGCTACCTGCAGTCGACTCAATGGGGGATGGTTGAGTCATAGAAATGTACCCGAAATTGGTGAGTTCTTGAGTGTCACTAGGGGAGGAGGAAGAGGTGCTGCTGGCAGATCCCGAAGCGCAGATCGCATCTTGCACGGCCGAGCTGACAGAGCCTTGACTGGTCCCTGTGGTGACACGTCCAAGGTCCCATGAATCGCTGCTCTTGTCCAGATGTTGCTGGAAGAGGCCCATTTCGCCACCGCCCTCTTGTGCAGACACACTACCACCGTCATACGATGAGTGAAGGCTAGTTGGAATCGGCAAGACCCTGTTTGTACCATGGACAGGCAAATGAGTAACGAGTGGGGAGAGACCAGGGAAGACCGAGGATCTCTCGGGTGCCATAGTGCTGGCGGGCGCCCCAGTCGTTGCCAAGTATCGATATGTTGAAGGCGCATAGCTTGAAGAGACATCTTGATCATAATTAAGGCTGTTGTACTGGGATCTGCTGGTTGTGGACAAAGGAACCCAATTACTGGATGGGTCTGAGGCGGAATAGCTTGGTGCCGGCGCCTGAGATAGCTGCAAAGGGTAACCTTGTCGAGTGGGCTGCATATCATATTGCTGAAAAGAAGGGTTTTCTAGATTGCCATAGTAGCCTGAGGGATAAGATTGGCGAGATGGTGCCGCCGAATATAATGAATTCGACATATCGTGGAACGACTGGGCTCGACCACTAGCTTGGCCCATATAAGGCGCAGATGCCGATGAAGGGAGCACGTTGCCATTAGCAAGAGCGTACTGGCTCGGATCGCTGGTGATCCTTGGCACGGTCGATGGGTAGGCTGTAGAAACCGAAGTGGCATAGGGCCATTCAGACTCTGCCGGCGACGAAACCTCAGGCAGCTGGTGAGAGTTGACCTTGGAAGCGCAGATCAGTATGGACCATTAAGACAGATACTTGAGTGTGCTTACCCTTAGGTAGTAGCAAGTGCTTTTCTCTGTTCCGGCGGTTTGACAAGCCTCACAGCCTTGCCCATCATCACCGGTGCACTTGATTTTTCTCTTGCGGCAGCGAGCACACTGTTAGTCAAAAGTCAGCCTGACCTGATTGATTCATAAGAATCAAGGGCGGCGGGGAGTACGAACTGCTACACTATTCCGTTTCCTCGGCTTCCTCTCTCGCCCTGGCCTAGAATCGTCGTTTAGTGAATAATCTTCGTCGCGTCCATCGGAGTAAGCCCGAGTGCTTCCATGGTAACCTGAGGATCTGGATTGAGCCATGACCGTACTTGGGCGGCTGTAAGCGTCGGATTCTGCAGGCCTGATGCGATATTCTCGTGTCATCACTTGTATGATGTCTCAAGTTGATTTGGACATTAGATAGCTTCGAGAGTCGAAGCGGGGATCCAAGTAGGAGCTGTAGGCTAGATTCTCCTGAAAGAATATTCCTTGCCAACAGATTTGCAGTGTTAAGATAACAGCACTTGGTCTAGTAGACCGAGAAGTACCGAAGCTTTAGGTTGAGGAGCGAAATCTATAAGTATCGGCAGTCGTATGCTCGATCAGGAAGTGGTGCAATGAAGCTATGTTAGTCAGAAGACTGCGGGGCGACTGCTCTGCTGTCACGATGACACGAAACAAAACAAAAGCGACCTGTATTTGACCCCGTTAGGGCGTATCTGGTCCCAGTCAACGGCTATCAATACGGAAGACAAAGGCCAGGCTGAGTTTCAGCAGGGCAAATTGAGGTGGTACCGCGCCACCGGGTGCTTGCATATGTTAAAATGCAAAATCTCGCCAGCACAAAAGATTTCATCAAAGCAAACTTCTACAGCAGAAGCAAGGCATGATGCCAGACCGTCAGATCGGATCGACTCCCGAAAAACCGTACATTCGGTACAGCCGATATGTCCCCCGCAAGCCATCCTATGATACGCTACTCAGAAAAGAGCCTAGAAAAGTAAGTGAGGCTGAAGAGCCGCAACTTGAAAGAAGCAATTTCGATGCCCAAGAAGCTCCCAACGTTGAGATTCCAAAGAGTCGGTCTGCTGGGAGCAAACAAGGCAAGATCAGGCCTTTGACACAAGGCGGTGGAGAAATATGTGAGTTTCCATCTTGTAATGTTTGATTATCTTCTGTAGCTGGACTGAAATTGTGATAGAATAGAATTAGGTAAAAGAAATTCTTCGTGTCTGCGGCGAGTTATTCGTTGCTTTGATTGCTTGGTTCTATTTCCAATTAGCAAACAACTTTAGGCCGCATGGGCCCCACACGCACCGCTATCAAAGAGTTGCGATAGATTCCTCGGTGACCAACTTCGAATATCATGAACTGGCGATTCAGGCTGAATCGAGGCTTTAGCTGGAGTGAGTCATGACTAGGTCCTACCCTTGAATACTCCAGCCCTCCCAAAAACCTCCCAGATACCTACTATAGAGACTGGGGAAGAGGGCTACCATGCGACTCAGCCCAACGAGTAGCACTAGAGAATCGCACGTAACAGCTCGGTGATAATAGTCAGACTGAAGGACATTTAGTCCGCTATGAGTAAGGCAGGTTATTCGTAGACGTGTTTTACAGCCAATGGGGCAGCTCTGTGGCCGGTTCAAAAGTGGTGCAAACCAAATAATTACGTTCTAATATATCGGCCAACACCATTCCAGGGATGAAAGTACCAAGTCGTTGAAACATTTTACCTCCAATGACGTAGCCTTAGAGAGATCTTCCACCAGAAACAGGGGATTACGGGAGCATGGGGTTGAATTGAAAGAAGCTTGGAGGCTTTCCGTTCCAGTAAAGCTTGATTCGCTGCAAAGCATCCGTTCGTGGGTGAGACCATTGGCCTTATACGGGTGAGCACGAGGGAGAGCTGTTTTCTGCAGCTGGCTCGATCTAGATCTGGATAATCGAAATGCAAAAGATACCATCCCAACCTTCACCGCAAACCGCTAATCTTTCCGTCAAAAAGATGACCCGAGCCCCTGGCCTAAGAGCCCCTGGCGGTAGCTGTCATACAATGTTTCCTGCGGTACCTGCGCAGATCAGGCACTGGCGGCGCATGAGTCGTTTCCAGGTGGCAATTTCGTCCAAGTAGAGAAACTCATCGGCAATTGAAATAATTTGAAACAGCTGAAACGACAAAAGAGTCCAACTGTTTCGTGGCTCCTAGCACGCTGACGGATAGCTGCAGCGCAGAGTACAGATGGAAATGTTTCCCCGGCGCGGTTGCGCGATGCATTGAGGCGTGGGTCAGAGCCCCAAGTTTTGTAAAAAGTGCGCTAGTAATTGCGTGCGTAAAGATGAGATGCTCAAGACGTAGGCTGTGGTCAGGGGTTCCTTTCTTTGATGAGAAGGAACTCATCCTAGTATGGTCACGCCTTAAGACCTACGAAACGAATTTGATCAGATGCAGCGCTGTCTGACATCATTCTCGGGCACCATGCTCATAGCCAATGCTTCGCATTATTCTCATCTTGAAATGTATCAGCTTTATCATTCAATGCAAAGTTAGTCATGCAAATGACGCCCTGGCCACTTGAATCGGCCTCCAAGGCCTCTGAAGCAGCTTCTACCGGGCAATTTTCTGGCAGTGCTGCACATTGATCTCGTTCTTGATGCATGGAGCTGACAATTCCGGGTGAACGTGAGTGGTAAAGATTTGGAAGGAAGTTGCAATTTCCCCTCGACGATGAGGATTGATCCGAGGCTAGACCGTTTTGGTACCTAGCGCCTTAGTAAGCTTGGCACATGCTCAACCACTATGCGATGTTCAAATTATCTTCCGGCGAACACACACCACCCTCCAGAGAGGGATAATCTGGTTAGCACAAAACATGTGACCTGGATTTGTGCAGCAAGATTATTGCCACCGTTGCTCTTGAATAATTCAGACATCACAATGCCTACAGATGACGAGCAACCCCGAGAAGAGAGCCTGGCCGGCGAGGAGGTCCCAGCCAATGATGAGGTGGAGCAGAAGCGCGATGCCTCTCAGGGTTTTGACGATGCAGCAGAGGAGGACGCTCGGGAGAAGTTGCGGCGTGAGAGGGAAGCTAGAGCTCAAGCTCTAACATTGGAGATTGTGGGTGATCTACCCTATGCTGAGGTCAAGCCCCCCGAGAATGTCCTCTTTGTATGCAAGCTCAACCCTGTTACAGAAGGTCAGACCTCCAAATCAACGATCTCTACGGGCCCTGTACTGACTGCCAATCTGCCACAGATGATGACCTGGACACCATATTCAGCCGTTTCGGTACTATAGTGTCTTGCGAAGTCATTCGCGACAAGCGTACTCGTGACAGTCTCCAATATGCGTTCATCGAGTTTGAGAATCAGAAGGATTGCGAGCAGGCATATTTCAAGATGCAGGGGGTGTTGATAGATGACCACCGCATACATGTAGATTTCTCACAGAGTGTACGTACCAACTTACCTCTGACTACTGCGACGTACTGATTAGTCATTCAGGTCTCAAGGCTATCGGACAAATGGAGGACATCTACGAATTCGAAGCGGGCGCAGAACGGAGGAGGCTTTGGAGGCATCTCGAGCCTCGAGAAGAAGAGGCAATTTCGAGCTGCGGATTCCAAAGGCGACGAGGAACGGAAGAAATATAATGGCTACGGAATGGTTTTTGACAAGGATTCTGTCCGCGACGGGAAAGACCGTTTACCTGAACGAGAAAAGGAGGCGCCCAAACACTCGAGGAGTCGAAGTCCCAGGAGGCATGGAAAACGTAGGGAGCGCACACCCCCAAGCGACGACCGTCGGAGAAGGGCCAGAAGTAAGGACAACCGACGAGAGGACTATGACGACCGCAGAAGGAGACGTTAACGACGAAGATGGTAGTGTTGTCGCTTTATGTCAGGCCATGAATTACGAAGGACGGATACCACGCATTACGAGTACTTAGCTAGAAGCTCCTTGCCAGCTTGGCGGGAGCTGAGAAAAGAAATATTTGAGTGGGCCTCTGAATGAGAAGGAGTTGGTGTATACAAAGCAGCAGTGGCCTGCGTCTCATGGGCCGAAGAGTGCATGCGGTATACCCACAGCCATAGCATATGGATGAGTCTTCAATCGAAATATCTCTACAGCTCCCACAATGAATTTTCCTTGTTTCATTCATACTAGAGTAAGGCGTGGTCTCTGAATAGTGACAGAGCGAGATGCCTGCCATGGGTAAGATAATCTGTAATGGGGGGAACCCCCCTAAGCGAGCCCCTAAGCGAATCCCTAAAGGGGCCCCGAGAGTGGATTTAGGCGCTAGTTGGGGGGATCTCCCAGGGCGGCTCCCGGGCAGATCCGGGGCCCTCATTGCAAATTGTTTTGTCCTTGGCGTGTCCTTCCGAAGAGATACATCCCCTGAACTTTTGCTAATGAAACAGTATCCATTGAATGCTAGTGCTGATCAATGAGTGAGAGGTCTGAATACGGCAGTCCACAAAATGGCATCAACAATGAACAAGATTCTTGAGAAGCTCAATCTCAGCTCGAAAGATGAGGGCGTCCCCGCAAAAGAGCCCACAGAGCAGGAATTCAAGGAACTACGAGAACTTTATGAAAATGCTGGTCAAGAGCAGGTCTTGTCCTTCTATGACGAGCTAAATACCGCCGAAAAAGCAGGCCTCTATGAGCGCCTGTCCTCGATCGACCCCAACTACGTCAATGACATTACCCAAAAGGCACGAAAGCCACAGAGCTCGGACAAAGAAGAGGAAACCAAGCTCGAGCCACTACCCGATTCAGCAACAGCGTCGATAATTGATTCCAAGGCAGCAGACATTGAGTCATGGCACAATTCGGGCTTAGACCTTGTGGCCGAAGGACAGGTTGCTGTAGTTTTGATGGCTGGTGGACAAGGGACACGATTGGGGAGCTCTGCGCCCAAAGGATGTTTCAATATCGGGTTGCCCAGTCAGAAGTCACTCTTCGAAATACAAGCCCAACGGATCTGGAAGGTCCAGCAGTTGGCAGAGAAGAAGAGTGGGAAGAAGGACATCGTCATACCCTGGTATGTGATGACTAGCGGACCTACAAGAGGGCCAACAGAACAATTCTTCCAAGAGCATAGCTACTTCGGCTTGGGCAAGGACGATGTGGTCATTTTCGAACAAGGAGTTCTCCCTTGCATTTCGAATGAGGGTAGAATACTACTGGAGAGCAAATCTAAGGTACATCATGATTTCGGAACCAGCTATGGCAACTTCTTACGCTGTTATAGGTGGCAGTCGCGCCTGACGGCAACGGCGGCATATATCGAGCACTGCTTACGTCCAGTGTTCGAACGGACATGCGAAAGCGTGGCATCAAACACATCCATGCTTATTGCGTTGACAACTGCCTAGTCAAAGTGGCTGACCCTGTTTTCTTGGGTTTCTCTGCATCCAAAGACGTGGACATTGCTACTAAAGTAGTCCGAAAACGAAGTGTAAAGGAATCCGTTGGTCTGATACTACTGAAAAATGGGAAGCCTGATGTGGTAGAGTATTCGGAAATTGACAATGCTACCGCGGAAGCCAAAGATTCAAAACAGCCAGAGATTCTCAAATTCCGAGCAGCAAACATTGTTAACCACTACTACTCGTTCAGGTTTCTGGAAACCATCGAGGAGTGGGTACACCATCTTCCACATCACGTTGCGAGAAAAAAGATACCTTATGTCGACACCGAGAAGGGAGAGACGATCAAGCCTGACAAGCCGAATGGCATCAAGCTCGAGCAATTTGTTTTCGATGTCTTCCCAATGCTCGATCTTAAGAAGTTTGCATGCATGGAGGTAAAGCGTGAGGACGAATTCTCGCCCCTGAAGAACGCCAAAGGCACTGGGGAAGACGACCCAGACACGAGCAAGAAAGACATACTGGACCAAGGTAGGAGATGGATCGAGAATGTTGGCGGCTCCGTCACGAGTGAGAGCGAGGCGACGGGGGTTGAAATATCGCCTTTGATCAGCTACGTATGTATTCTCAACCCTGATGCAGAATACTTGTGCTGACTTCATGACAGGGCGGCGAAGGCCTCGACTTCCTCAAAGATAGGACGATCAAGGCGCCTGCGGTCATCGAGAAGGAAGATTAGGTTGCTCAGGACCGAATCCTAGGACCCAATCCTAGGACGTATTATGAAGCTCATGGATATGCCTTGCAGGCGCAGATAGCTTAGCGATGCTATAGTAGATGGTCTAGAACAGGAAAGTAACGTAAAACCTTCTCCAATGTTTGACTTTCTGGCCGCACGTGTATTTGAACTTCCCAACTCCTGCCAAGCAAAGCCCGCCCCCAAAAGCAACTCGCTGTACCACGATGCCGTATATAGTAAAGCGTATAATACCCGAGGGGCCGAGGGCCTTTGTTTTGGAGGAGCCTGGCTCTCCAAGCCTTCTGCATATCTAGTATCTACATTCGCCTCTCAGAGCTGATCGTACATAGAGGGTTGTGCTTTGGGAGGAAGGAAGTGCTGTGCGGTTGAAGGGCAGGAGATCAGGTTGCAAGGTATGCTTCCCAAAACACTCGCGCTGCTGGGGCCCTGCAGCCGGAAATTTTCGAGGAGTGAAGCGCTGATGGCCTCATTTTTCTCAGGGTTACACAGGTCTTAGAAAGCGAAAGGTATGAAAATCTACGCACAAAGACACTACCATATTACTATTTATACACTGCCCAACCTCACTTCACGAGTCCACCCCATACAATCCATTTCTCAACAACCCCGCCATGGATACAGAACCCTCCGAACCCTGGCAATACGGTAACCGCATATTCAGCATCCAGGTTTCTGACACTGGTGTTCCAGGATTGCAGGGAGAAACATTGGATATGTCTTCACTATCGCGCCGCGCATGCTACAAGTGTGGGAATGTTGGGCATTATGCAGGTCAGTGGCACTCCAGTCACCAGGTCTGGGGCAAAGCTGACTTGATGCAGAGGTATGCTCATCGTCGGAGCGCCTGTGCTATAACTGTATGTCACCAAGTAACGTCAATTTAGCTCATGCATGCGCTAATATCGCACCAGGCAAACAGCCCGGTACATTTTCTACCTGCGGCTCTATCGTGAAGCTACCGCAATTTCCGAATACCACCTAACGCCCGTAACAGGACACGAGTCAAATGGATGCCCACACCCTCGAACTACCGATAGTGAGTCTACAAAGAGCGGGACCCCTTCCACGGCGCGGACATTGACACTCGCATAGCCAAGCAATGTTATCATTGCCAGGGTCTCGGCCACGTCCAAGCTGACTGCCCTACACTGCGTATAAGCGGAGCAGGGACCGGAGGTGGACGCTGTTACTCGTGTGGGCAACCGGGTCATCTGGCTGTATGGGTCGCCCTGTCTCAAATCATCGCAGATTCAATCTAACGTTTCGTTTCAGCGATCATGCCCCAATACCGGCTTTCAGCCAGGACCGGCTCTTGGAGCGGGCCGTGGAGCTATCCCAACTCGTGGTGGTTTCGCTGGTGGTTTCCGTGGAGGGTTTGCAGGAGGCGTAGGTGGACAGCGCCCAGCGACATGCTACAAATGTGGAGGACCCAATCATTACGCTCGTGATTGTCAGGCACAGGCTATGAAATGCTACGCTTGTGGCAAGCTGGTGAGTTGCTACTCCGAAGAGAATAGTCCTGTAATTAGAGAGTTGAGAAATACAGGGTCACATCTCGCGCGACTGCACCGCCCCCAATGGCGGCCCCCTCAACTCTGCAGGAAAAGTCTGCTACAAGTGTGGCCAAGCTGGTCATATCTCTCGTGACTGCACCACCGCCGAGACGAATGGTCAGCCCCCTGTCGACGGCACTGTAGAGCCAGCATCGACACCAGCACCCGCCACGGCTGTCGCCTAATACTTCAAAACTGAAGCACGGCCGAAGCTCGATTTTTCTTACTGTATTATGAACATACGCTCGTTTCTATCGCTTGCGAGACAAATTTCTTTTACCTTTACCAGCATCCAACGTTAACGACCCCCTCAAAAGCATTGGAATAATCACTTCTACGGTATTCTGCATCCGGCATAACCCCAGACGTAACGAACCGCGTCATCCATATATTCTAATGATCTTGCTTTGCTGGTGCGTCTGCGAAGAAGGAGAGTTGGATGGACCTGAAGGAGCGGTGGAAGATGGAGAGCGCATGGAAGAGTGCAGCCAGGATATACGAAAAAGCCTAGGACCGGGGATCGTTGATGGAAAGAAAGGATGTTTGTCACTTTATTCGGCTCTACTATGCGTCTCTAGTCACCATCTAGGGTACTCATAGCAAGATCTGGATAGTCAAAGTTGGTCACGCACATTTCTTCCTTAGTCACTGTGACAGATGATGAGAACTTTTCCATCACAAGGAAGATCCATCACCTCTCCCGTCGTTTTTCAGCAAGTTTGTCCATTAAAGTCTCCAAGTGCTATTTCATTCCCAAATATTCGAAAGTGGAGAGATCTTCCCTTGAAAGCTCGGTCTTGGCAGCCCTCAACTTCCAGTAGGTATTTCCAGAAAACAATTTCCTGTTCTTCACAGCACTTTATTTTCCTACATAGACTTCGTTTTCTCCAATTTCTCATCCGCTATTTCCATCCTCCTGTAGACCGACACTCCACCGCAACACAATGACGGCTTCAAACGCTGGAGACGAGTCCGATGATGTATGCACAACGTCGTTCGAGCAGAGACTTACAACTAAAAATCCATCAACCAGGACTTCATCGTCGATATCGATGGCATCCAAGCTCATGGTATGATTCATAAATCATGAGTTCTTTGCACAATCAGCCACTAACCATGTCAGGCGTCGGTGCAGCAGACATCACCAAGCTCAAGGCCAATGGCTACTACACCGTTGCTGTGCGCTGTCTCCGTTCTCATTTATCCAATCCAAAGATGCATTCAAGCCCGCTAATGCCATCAGTCCGTCCACGCCGCCACGCGGAAGACCTTGCTTAAGGTCAAAGGCTTCAGCGAGGTTAAGGTTGAGAAGATCAAGGAGGCTATTGGCAAATGTCAGGTAAACTACCTTAGCTGTCTTGTCCTCCAGTGGCTTCTACCCTGTCAATTCTGTCCTGCAGAGTGTGTTGCTGATCAGGCTACATAAAAAGCCGTCTGCATCAGGCTTCATGACAGCCATCGAGCTCGGTCATCAGAGGAAGCGAGTATGCAAGATCTCGACTGGTAGCAAGCAGCTGGATGCCATTCTCGGAGGGTTAGTCACGAGAAAGTGGAAATCAACGCTGCTGCATCTGACGACGTGGCAGAGGATTCCAGAGCATGAGCATCAGCGAGGTATGAAAGTCTAGTAGCTGCCTCATCCAATTCAAAGCTAGTCTGAGATGTTCTCTTAGGTCTACGGAGAATTCAGTGAGCTTTCTTGATGTTGGTTGCCGCAAGTAATGCCTGACGTGCCACAGGATGTGGAAAGACGCAGCTCTCTCACACCATGTCTGTCGTCGCTCAAGTACATGATCATCTCCCTATCGAATTCTTCCGGCTGATCACGCGCCAGATGCCTTCGGTACGAAGCCCAACACATTACTGGACTCACCACCACTGACGCCAGCAGGACATGGGCGGCGCTAATGGCAAGGTGGCATACATCGGTATTCTCTTCCCCGCTGCATGAAGCTGCACTCTCCCGACTGACAGCGTTCTGTCATGCAGACACCGAAGGCACCTTCAGGCCCGAGAGGTAGCCAATTACGCACACCCGATAGTCAGTTGACAGCTCGTTGACAATCTGCTGATGATACTAGGATTGCACAAATTGCTGAGCGCTTCGGAAGTAAGACTCTCCGTCCCCTTCATTCCATATCAGCTGGCTAACAGCAAGCAGTGGACCCAGACCAAGCTCAAGAGAACATTTCGTATGCTCGTGCCTTGAACAGCGAGGTACATACTCCGACTCTGCACCACTGCTTCTGCTCACATAATTGTCTAGCACCAACTCGAACTCCTGAACACCCTCTCATCAAGCTTCGCCACCAATGAGTTCCGCCTCCTGATCATCGACAGCATCATGGCTTGCTTCCGAGTGGACTACTGCGGCCGAGGCGAGCTGGCTGATAGGCAGCAGAAGCTAAACCAGTTCTTGAGCAAGCTCACGCACATGGCTGAGGAGTTCAATGTTTGCGTTTTGATGGTACTACCACCTCCATGGTTCGCCTTTGGCAGTAAGCTAACGAATTTACTCAGACGAACCAAGTCCAATCAGACCCTGGTGCCAGTGCTCTCTTTGCTGGCGCAGATGGACGCAAACCTGTGGGTGGGCATATTTTAGCCCATGCTTCGACTACAAGAGTGTTGCTGCGTAAAGGGAGAGGTGAAGAGAGGGTTGCCAAGATCCAGGATTCCCCTGGTCAGTATTCACTTTTCATCTGAGCAGTAGAATACTTGGCTGACACAGTACTGGAGACTGTCCTGAGCGCGAGGCAACATACGTGATTACGAATGGTGGCATCAGTGATCCAGAGAAAGCTTAAGAGGAGAGAAAACAATTGCATCAGTCGAGGAATAGGAGGAAAATATGACTATTCGCTTTGCCATATGTTTGTCATACTGCTCTATACCCTGCCTTGTACAACGCATCCAGCGATTCAGCCAGCGTCTGCCGATATGCTATCATAATCATCGTCTAGCTATCTCATCAAGCCTACTCTTCTTGGCAGCCATTATTCCAGTTCTCATACGTCTAAATGCACGCTGTTCTTGGTAGCAATCCTCACATTCTCCGCAGTTTTGCCTTGCATCTCACACAAATGAACATCCCTCACATCCACACATCCCTAATCATTCACCCAACCAAAAACCTCACCCCCATAAGCACACCCCCCTCCACAAACGATCCACCCCTTACAGCACCCACATTCCTCAACACATCCTTCTCCGCATATGTGACCACACAATCGCGACTCAATTCCGGCACCGTAAACCCAGCTTCCAGCACCTCAGCGCTAGGCTGCGAATCCTGTTTTCTGTTTCTACGGCGATTTTGAGCCAAGGCTTTTACGGGAGTGGATGCTGCGCCTTCTCCTATTGAATTGAGGGTTTTGCGCCGAGTTGTGAGAGGTGTGTTCATTGGTATGGTCGTTGGCGGTTTCATAGGTGACAAGCTGCCAGACGCACCCATTGTCGTGTTTGCTTTAGAAGGTGACGAGCTCCCAGATTTTTCCGGGGAGGAATATTTCAAGGTAACAACTTTACTCAACTTCTTCGTATCCCCAACCTCCAATGAACTCTCCCCAGGCGGTGCCTCACTCAACGCCGGACTCCCCACCTCCACTTCCACCCCCTCACCTTCCACCTCTGCCTCAACTTCCATCAAACTCGCCCTCGTCGCTCGAGGAATACTCCTCTGTAAAGGCCAAAAGCCAGCCTCCGTATCCTCGGCCGCTTGCTGCGCAATCGCTTCCATTTCCTCCGCCAGCGTTTGCTTGTTCGTCCACACGTCGTGATAGGGCATGGCCTGATAGCGGGACCGGTTGGGTGGTTGGGGGATGGGGATTTTTACACATGTGGCTGTGGCTGTAGATTTGGAGGTGGAGGGGGTTCGGGAGCGGCGGACGGGGAGGTTCATGGATTGGATCTTAGGGTGTTTGGGAGGTGGGTCTATGTCGGTGTTTGTGACGATGGAAGAGGCTCGTGAGCCGCGGTGTGGTAGCTCGACTGAGGTTAGCGTAGATGCGGAGGAGATTCTTGCGCGTTTGGGGGCCGGAGGGGGTATGGCTTGCGTGGTTGGTGATGCTGAGCGCTTCTTTGGACCATCTGGGGCTGGAGGAGGGAGGAGTGGTTTGGTTGGCGGAGTAGAATGATTGACTTGGTTTCCGTTGGATGAGGCTTGAGAGCGAGTGATGCGGTTTCGGGTGGCGGTTGTGGCTTTGGTGGGTTCAAGGTTACTCTCTTCCCATTCATCGAGGGCTTTTGCCATTGCTAGAGCTTCTGCTATTTCTTGAAGCGTCTGCGCATTGGATGCCGGCGTTGCGACTTCAGGAATGGAAGGCTGAAGCGCTGGCTGCTCCTCCCGAAAGAACTTGTAGCCATCTATCTTCATTGGCGTCGGTTTCGAAAGGTATAACTTTTCCGGACCGTCTTTGGATCCTTGTCCATAGATGACTATAACATCAATGACTCCAAAATTGGCATGGCCCTCGTGTTGCATGTCGCCAGCTTCGACCGGCATGGGCAGTGAAGCAAGACTCTCCAGGTAGTCGCCAGTGATTGAACGCTCGCCATCTTTATTTCGTCCAGCCATGTCAGCTTCGAAGAGCAAAGCATCTGATATCGCTTTCCATCGTTGAGCAGCATCAACTGGTGCTGTTGCATTCCTTTTCCCACCGTCTGGACCTTGATCAGGTGGAACGAGAACCCATGGCTTTTCAACGATGCGACCCAGTCTCTGCCCAGTAAAGCGTACAATATGTTCTGTCATGCCATAACTGGCATCGCCACAATATCGATGGGGAACGAAGTCTGAAGCACAGAATTGGCCATTGAAGAAGACATCGAGTTTGATGTCGCTTGTAAAAGTTCCATTACCTCTGCTGGCTTTGGTCTTGACGAAGGATGCACTAGAAAGACAAATTGTCAGGCATAGAGCGTGCGGCTTCTGTTCGGCTGTATGCTTGCGATTGGGCTCGATGGATGCGATCTTCAATTTAGACGTGTTTTCTAGACCGATGTCAACAAGGCGACCTAAGATCTTCCTCATGAAAGGCGGTCTACCCTTATTACTGCTATCAATAAGGACGAATCCATTCTTCGTCTCAAACAATGGTACCCTCGCCGGCCTCCGATTTCTCCTCTCCGAACCGTTGAGATCAAAGAAGTCCTTCCCAGCACGAACCATGAAGAACGGCATATTCTCCAGCTTGCCCAAGAATTGAACATGATGACCGTCTTCGCCGTTGATTGCGATCTCGCTCAATGAGCCATCTTTCGACCCTTTCGCAAACTCAAAAGCTATGTCTCGAATGATCTCAGTGGTCTGGGGGCTTTGAGCCGTTCTTATGTTTGCTGTTGTTGTGTGTTCAAGGTTGGCGACAGAGAGTTGAACTGTTGTCGATTTGGCGTAGAAGGTTGGCATGGTTGTATGGTGGTCGTAGACGAGGATGATGGAGGGCACGTTGTTAATGCTGGTGAATGCGTGTGTTGAGGATTTGGATTATTCTTGAAAAATTTGGACGGCTAATTGAGTTTTCCTCTTCACTTTTGGACAACAATCGTATTCACGTGGAGGCAAAGTGATGACATGTCGAAGATTCACGCGTGGACCTGGAGCGTTTCCTTCACTCTGCAAGGAATTTCACCTATTCACAAGGAGACTTGCAGAATGTTCATACCAAGATTGAGAAAGGTTACCCGCTTGTTGCGATATTGTAGATGAGCAGGCCGAGGTACCAAATGCTGATACACACCCAAAATCAGAGTCTCATCCCGCGCAAGACATTAAAGATTCTGGCCATTGACCGCCCCAAACCGTTTCCAAAGCGTCTCGAAGCTTGGATATTGTGCCAGCATGATTGCAGAATCTCAACCAGAACCGCCCATACCTGTATCCAAAGACATCCCCAACTCTACGATTGTCTTCTCGTATACCCTGGCTACTTCCATCTCCCATCTTCCATGGTTGCCTGCCACCTGCAATCCTTGTATAGCATCTTCATCATGAAAATCATCATCGTTATTATCAGTCGTACTATCGTCATCCGTTTGTAACTCGATCCCAGGATCAGTTACGCTCCCTCCTTTGCCAGCAACCTCCACCACAGCAACTCTCGTCCTCTCTACTAGGCCGCGCATTCTGACTTTTTCCGTCGTACTCAGATTCCCTCTACCGCCCTCAAAACCAGGCAGTGTCTCTGCCGTCTCGGCATTCGTACCCTGTAGGAGTGAGTAGAACGCCAGGTCGAGCTTGTGTAGCAAACGAAACGTTGGTCTTGGATCAAAAGGAAATGACACCAGATCATTGCAAGCTGTGAGAGCAATGGTGAGGAGGTATGGCGTTTGCAAAGAGGCTGGACAACATATTAGCGCAGCCTCCATCAGGCTGTAGATGTTGTCATACGCGTTCCAGAAATCCAAATGACGTCCACTACGTTCTCCAGGTCTTTTGCCATTTCCCCAAAGCTTTTATACCCTTGCCCTTCTATATCGGAAGTGTTTTCATCTTCAAGATCTGCGTTGAATCTCTTCTCGTAGCGTCTCGAGATGCCGAGTAGCTTTCTGTCTACATAGTCGATGAAGCTGCTTTCCTTCCCACTTCCTGGCTTTAGTGGCGTATGTCGAGGCGGAGGTAGGGCGGATGGTGCGATCGAGATGGAGGTGGCGGATGATGGTGGCGGTGAGGGGAGTGTGGGGTGAAGAAAGCCTCCAGGCTCTGATGTAGAGGTCATGGGGGAAGGTTGACGGTTGTCTGGATTTGGAGCAGGCGGAGTGAGCGGGTGGAATAACCCTAACCCTATCAATGCGACCTCATCGGTGAGAGGCAGGGTTGTTGTAGACTATGCTCTGATGTAAGCCTGGAATGTGTAGGTCATTATCAATCTGCTTGTCATTTGTAGGCAATGAAGATGCCTGTTCGCGTGAGTTACTTATATGAGAAGATCTTGGCGGTGAAAGCGCCAAAGACGGTGTCACAAGGTAAGGACTGAGTAAATAGCAGTGGGCAACATAATGCTTCGGAGATCAATGTATTGCAAGCTAGTTGCTAGATGCTATCCGGCTTCTCATGCTCTTGCGCATTCACTCGCACGCTGTATGCCAACCTCGCTGGAGGTAGCTAATCCATTGTGTTGCGTGTATATTCACTCCCTCAATGAGCTGAACGCGTTCCCATGCTGTCATTCTTAGGTCCTTGGCGCTCGCCAGACTAATATACCATTCAATACTGCTTGCTTTGTAGAGAGTAGTTCAGTAATGTAGACGGACCTCTGTAGCTTGCAAATCGCCCTTCTCCAAGATCTTGATCAAGCACTCGTCCTCATTCGATGTTCCAAACTCGGTGTCCAGCGTCTGCTTGCTCGCCTCATCGTGAGCGTTCTGTGCACCATGCCTAGAGAAGTCGTTGCGTATCAGTACGTAGTCTTGTTGAGCAGGCAAGCTCTGCGCAACACGAATTTCGAAGCTGGGGATGGCACGTACTTGTGGGTGACGAAGATCTTGAATCCACTGACGACTTGTGCTAACGGGATCGAGCGGTCATTCTTCCACTTCTGTACTTGCTCGATGTCCTCGACGAAGATCACGAAGTCGTCCTCCTTGCCCTGGTAGTGGACCTTGGTCTGGGCTGCGTTTCCACGAGGCATGTTGGTGAGCCAAATCCGATTACGTAGAAAAGATCGAGCGGGTAGTTGATGATGGGCTTTAGTATCAGCTTAAGTCGTAAAGAAGCTTGTTAATGCGGGAGAGCTTTGCCTGTGTTTATGGGACTGAGAGGAGCTCGGAGCTGTTTTGCCAAGACCATCGACGTCACAAGACCGTTTGATCCTTGGCAGGGACGACATGGACCTCTTGTCACATAGTATCCAATTCACACTCATTCTATTGTATTTGTCCTGCTCTGCGCGGATGTCTATCTGAAAAATTGTTGATCTTTTCGAACATTTGTCCTTGTACAATTGCATACAGTTTCTCTATAGAGAGTATCATTGTTTACTAGCGAGTCTGGAGCATAATGCTTTGAAGGAAATTTGGTGGCTTTGTTGCTTTCTTAGTGCTCTGTTCTCCAGCCAGATCGCTACTCCAAGCTCTCCCTTCGCGCAATTCATGATCAACCCTCTTTCCCTTCTCCATTCATGCTTCCTCTTCTTCTTCATCCATCTCGCCATCCAGAACTTAACCAACTTCCTCAGAAACCCAGTCTCGATCACCTTTGGCACGTTTCTGAGTACTAGAATTGCATTCTTGCTCAGCCACATCAATCTCAAATACAATATCTAAACCTTACTTACTTCCAGCAACCGGACCAGCGAAGAAATTTACAAACCTGCTTGCCGTATTCTGATTTGGAATGGCTGCTTCGTTTGGGTTACCACCATCCCAGGGAGACGTAGTGGCGGACAATTTGCAAACCTGCGCAAGCCATGTTCCGAATAGAGCGTTGACAAGACGGCACAGAGAATTGCGGCCGTAACGGAGACGTTATCCTCGTAGTCGCTAGGGCTGGGAATTATCCTGTGATCGACTCCTTTTTCAAGGATAACAGAATCACCAGAGACATTTGAGATAAAAATGACGAGGCGAGATAACGGGGTTTTACATAGTACCAATCAGCTCAACTCCTCCTCACTTTGCTACAGGCTCTTCTTGGGATTCTTTCGCAATGTATAGCTTTGCGTACCATTGCGTATATCCATGTCCCCATTTACACCATCGTCTGGACTTTTCCAATGCAATGTCATCATCCTGCTGTTGCAAAATCTAGATATCTAAGCTTCGAGGCTTCATCTACGATGAGAATGAGACGCTCGTGCTAGCTACTCCGGATCGTGACCGTCACTAGGTATGGCTCTCCTGAGAGGGTATGCCCAAGACGCATGCTACTGTACTCGCTGGCGTGGTCTTATCAGCGCCTCAAGAGCAGATACCATGATGTGATTAATGGAATTCAAAGATCAGGTTTACGAAAATGGAGACTCAAGCAAGCATCCGGTCCATATTCATGCTAGAGGAACTCTGCTATTTCTGACATGCGGCTGCAAGAATGAGCATTCAATCGCAGTAATTCGACCACAATTATTCAATGAAACCACCCCCTAATGCCTTCCGTCGAAAATGCCTTCAACAGCGTCTTAGGCTTTCGAACTTTCCCACCGACTCTCTCCAGTTCAATGGAGTCTCGGCTCGCATCTGCGACAACCGTTGACGCTCTAGAGTCTTCACGGCTTGCGAGATGTGGACCGCCTTCTGATGACTTCCTAAGCTTGGTCACGTATGTCATCTTATCCTCCTCACGATCAACTAAGCCAGGTCCACCCATTGAGCTACGCATGGCCATGGTTCCGAAAGAGATCGATTTGCGAGGCTCTGGTGTCGGAGTGACGCAGTTACGAGGTCGTGGTGTCGGCTCCGCGGAGCCGTCATACTGCACTATGCGTGAGCCTCCAACGTTGACAGAGTAAGGACTGGATTCCGCGATGCTCGTGTAGCTGACTGATCTTCTGGGCGAATTGAGAGTAGATGTGGTCGCCGTGCTCGCTTTGCTCAGCTTTCGCATAACTGTACTTGCCGAATTTTTGAAGTATTCTCCGCGGTGGCTAGCCATACTAGGGTAAGGTAGACGATCCCGTGTCCATACATTGGCCATGACTTGTTCAATTTTGTACCTCTCGATTCGCTTCGGGGCAAGGATGGCGACGTGGGTGGCAGATGGCGATGATTTCGAACGGTTGAGGGATTCTGAAACGGTCATGTTGAGGTCGTGGACATCTTTTGGCAGATGAGTATTTTTGATAACAACTTGTCGACAATCCGAAGTGACAGTACCAGCACGCTGGATCGATCCTTGCCGTAAGTGATTCCCAGACAAGGCGAAGACTGGTCCCATAGATTGTATGTCGAGGCTAACGATTGATTGCTCGTTTTTCAGCACAGAAGTCATTGAGGACTCGCTTAGTGCACGTTGATTTTCGTCGGCAATGAGTTGAGAAATAGTTTTCTTCCATTCTTCTTCTTCTCGCGCTGAGCACGCACAGAGGATCAACTCGTACCACTGCTGATTAGATTGGAACATGATTTTCCACGAAAATGGCGCTGTGTGGCATTGAAGACCTGACATTGTTAGCTGATGCCCCGACCACTCAATATCACGCGTCTGCTTACCCTTTCCATTCTCTACCCTATCCATCTGCATGCTGCTGAGATTTGTGACAGCGACAATCTCAAATTTTGAGAGACCCTTCGTAGGCATTGCGAGAAGTAAATGTGATCTGAACAACGCACAGAGCATGTAATCTCCAAGGAAATCATTGGCTGATTGGTATGCCACAAAGAGCGCGCCACAAAGCGAGGCATGGCCAAGTAGGCGCAACGAAAAAGACGCTGGAGCCTAAAGCGACACATCTTTAGCATCATACCATATTGCGATTCTTCAAGACTCACAGTATCAGGCAGGATCAACATATTGTGAAGATGCGATGATCTTCGGATCTTTAGCTGCGTCTCCCGATCGTTGGTTGCCTTGTTGATCTGGCCGGCCATTTCGAGGAGTTTAGACAGAATGTTTCCTATCTCTGCGCTTGAGGCCGGGTCATCGACGGCCGGGGTATGTCTGTACAACTCCGCGAACAGAAGTGGGTATCTGCACACTTTTTGCATAGGCTGAATATAACAGGATTTAGTTGAGATGCCGGGCATTCTCGGAGATTCATACCTTTATTCGCAGGTCCTCAAGAGTAAGTCCCTTCTTACTGCCCTCCACTCCGTGACTCTGCGGAATCAGTGAATTCACCAGCGCTTCGATTCCCCTTTCGTAAGCAGACCAATTCGGCATGGCCTTTGAAGACGAAGACATGTTTCTGAGCATAGACTCATACTTGGCCCCGTATTCTTCGTAGATTGCCAACAAGCGGCTGAGCTGCGATTCCATGGATATTCACGTTAAAAAATCTACAAGTCATGGGCAGTAGCGAGCTCATACCTTGCGTTCGAACACCTTAGCAACGTCCGCAACTTCTGCTGGTGACGAGACCCCAGTAGAGCTCTTCGGTCGCCGAAACCATGGTAGATCGAGGGAGTGTCGAGTTGAACTCCTAGTTCTTCCCGGAACAATACCCTCCAAGCTCTCATAGCTTAGCCAACGAGTGTGCTTTGAACGCTTCTGAGCAGCGGTACTACTACCAGGCTTGCTTTCGGACGCTGCAAGGAAGACCTTAGTCTGTAACAGTATGTCTTCATGTAAACGCAGCATTTCCTCAACATTGCGCGATATCTCCGGCTGTGCAGCTTGAGCAGCTTTGGATCCCGAGATCATGATGGTGAGGTAGACCTGGCAACGTTGCGTTAGCACTTTGATCTTTGGCCCAGAGGAGTAAGGATGACTGACATGTAAGAGAACTTTGAGGTCATCTACGTGACTTTGCTCCGAGCTAACAAGCTCTTCCAATACCTGACGTCGTTGGACCGCTCTCTCCCATGCACTCCGCTCAGAATCCTGTATCTGAGGTTGATCTCCAGCCACAGACAGTCTTCCAGACCCATTCGAAAGCCTGCTGCTTCTTTTCGAGAATCGAGATTTTGAAGGTCCGCGTGACCGAATAACACCCTCATCCACAACTGATACTTCTGGGCAAGCGGTACCCGTTTTTGCGGCGCTTCCAAGACCAAAAGACGACCACGAGGATGCTTTCTTGTGCCCATATTTCTTCCTATGCGGGGCGAGATCTGGCTTCGTCGTCTTGTTCTCTTCGAAATCATCCAACGTCCAACGCTGTTCGCGTATCTTGAGTGATCTCTTGCGATTTGGGCCATCACGGAACAGGTTGCTCATCCATCTCTGAATCGTGTGGTCGGCCTTGAACGGATGTTCAGAAGCAACAGTAAAGGGTCTTGCGGGTGTTGAGTCTTGAGTTGACGAAAGCGCCGAGTTTCCTTTCTGGGTGCCAGACGGGAACCCGATACCTGGAATGTATTCGTAATCATATTCTGAGGATTTACTGTTGTGCAGAGAATGTCGATCACTGCGGGCGTTCAGATCAACCTTTTCCAGAGGCGCTGTGTCCAGTAGCACCCCCAAATTACTGGGCACGCGAGGCGGTGTCGGACTTCCATTTCCCCAACTAGACTTCTGAGTTACGTATTTGTAAGGACGGCGTAAAGAAGAGGCATTTGAAGATCTTGGCGCCGAAGCCAAGGAGAGTTGTGAAGTGTTTCGTTCCAAGACCACGTTTTCGTTGCGTACACGAAGGCGGGACGACGTGACGGATTCTCTCGAGCCATCGGAAGGTACTTTAGCAGTGTATGGGTGATGGACTGTAATGCAAGTATTGAACGATGTCTGTGAGCCCTTGGAGAGGTGATCGCTGCATGTGCTATGCCATTCATACGGCTGCGCAAGAGGTATCATCGGTGAGCCTAGCGAGAAGCTCCAGATTGGGTGACTAGACATAGCTGAGGGACTGAGCTCTCAAGCGAGTTTTCTGCAAGCGTAATCTACCAAAAGTAGCAATGCTTCTCAAGCGATGCTAATGATGTACTTGATGTAATGGTACAATGTCAATTATGCAAGTAAGGTCTGCTTTGTTCATATGAGGGTACGATGGTAAGCGCAATGCGAGAGTCGAAATTGAGAACATGCTGGGCTGACTTGCACTTGTAGAAACCTAGCTTACGTGATACAATGATAGTTTCCCTAATAGGAAAGAACAATGCCCTCAATGACAAGCAACGCGATGTATTCCGGAAGGGAAGGTGCTTTGGAGAATCATTCCGGTAGCTCTATGATATCTATGATATCGAACGATTCAAACGCAACAAAGACTGTACATCAAGATTCTTCTCCAAGGAATGCTACCCTTTTTTGGTCTTGCTTCGACTGTTGCTGTGTTCCACTTTGGTGGGAGCTGAGCTACATGCTCTTGATTTTCGTACCAATCGGCAGGTACGTAGAATAGAAGGAAGGCACGATATTCGTTCCCTCGAGCTTCCGAAACAACGCATTGACGACGCAGGGACGCTTTATCGCTCTCATAGTTCAGTCGTTAGTAATTCCCGAATAGCAAATCTCTCACGATGTAGCCTAGTCCTCTTTTGAACATTTCATGGAGCCTGATCTCGCCCGATCTGAGTGGTAGATGAAGCGCCTTGTGAAGCTAAAGTAGTGAGGCAGCAGAGCAACGAGAATCACAATTTGTTGACGCTGCTCAATGCGGTTTAGCACCAATCACAGCCTTAGCGTGACGTCCCTCTGCTCTTGCCGGTCAATTCAACCTTCAACCATACACCTCCAACACCCCAAACATTCATCTCCTTCTCCTCATAACGCAACAAAGGAGCTCCTAACACGAACACTCACCTCTGAAACCACCTAAACGACTCAACGTGCACCTCGGGTTCCTACACTAAGCCCCCTACTCGTTTGCTAGGTACGATTCCATTGTGTTACCCTCATGCTTCTGCCCGCCTTATAAAGGGTTCATCCAAATCTACAACAATGCTAACGCTGCGGTGGAGTTTACCGCGCCCCGCGAAACCATGGCAGTCGAGAACAATGTCTATCTGGCCAAGCTCGCCGAGCAGGCAGAGCGCTATGAAGGTAACACTAACACCACCAGTATTGCAATCAATTGCTAACGCGCGACAACACAGAAATGGTGGATTGCATGAAAAATGTGGCATCAGCTGATCAAGAGCTTTCAGTCGAGGAGCGCAATCTTCTATCAGTCGCTTACAAGAACGTCATTGGCGCACGTCGTGCATCATGGAGAATCGTCACCTCAATCGAGCAAAAAGAGGAGTCTAAAGGCAATGAGTCGCAAGTTGGCTTGATTAAGGAATACCGTCAAAAGATTGAGGCCGAGCTTGCCAAGATCTGCGAGGACATCTTGGAGGTCCTCGATGAGCACTTGATCAAATCGGCTCAAAGCGGCGAGTCCAAGGTCTTCTACCACAAGATGTACGCATATTTACCCACCATCCGTTCATTATCTGCAGTCGCCGACCCTTACTGACTTCGTGCTTACAGGAAGGGCGACTACCACCGCTACCTCGCGGAATTCGCTCTCGGTGACAAGCGCAAGATCTCTGCTGATAAGTCTCTGGAGGCCTACAAAGCTGCGACGGAGGTTGCCACTACTGATCTCGCCCCTACTCACCCCATCCGTCTCGGTCTCGCGTTGAACTTTTCCGTCTTCTACTACGAGATCCTCAACTCTCCTGATCAGGCTTGCCATCTCGCCAAGCAGGCATTTGACGACGCTATTGCTGGTAGGAAAATCGACTTTTCCTAACCAAACATTGCTAAAAGTACTACAGAGCTCGACACCCTGAGCGAGGAGAGCTACAAGGACTCGACCCTCATTATGCAACTCCTAAGGGATAATCTGGTAAGTACTGCGGGAATGACACCACAGAAAATGTCACCTGACATCCACTAGACTCTCTGGACCTCATCCGAAGCCGACGCACCAAGTGGTGGTGAGAGCGGTGCTGCGACAACAGAAACCAAGGAGGCCGGTGACGCACCTGCTCCCGCCGCTGCTTCAGAGCCCGAGAAGGCTGCCGAGTAGATTTCGCTCCCATCACTTCGAAGGCAACAGCTATGATACTTGGACGCAAGGGATATTCGATGGACAAAACCGCGTTATCTCGCTAGGCAAGCCTTCTGATTCTCTTTCCTTGGTTCGATACTTGCAGCTTGCTGGCTACTCATTGTCGTTTCAGCATGCACATGATCTACGAGGGTGATGGATGAGGGAGGATCATGCGGTAACTTTCTCGGTGCAGATGCAGACGCTTTTGCGCTGGCCTGATTAAGGTAGCTAGAGGAATAGAAAAACACAGTCACCTAGATACATGAACTCCTCTATGATTTCAATGCATCGTGAACGTGACTGGTCTTCGCTTCTCAGTATTTCCGCCATTGCCACGCGCCCCATCACCCAGCCTAAGAGGCATCATTCGAGTCGCAGAATGGTTGATTGTAGACTTCTATCAGGCACGTTCGATCCACATCAAAGTTTTGTCCCGCAAATGCGACTGCGCACGCCTCTAGTTCGCTTAGACTCTGAAATGTGTAAGATTTGTTCGAACATGACCACAGTAATACTGGCATAAGAATGGAGCAACAATGTACATTGATCGATCTCAAGCTATGTGAAGTCTGAGTTGATAAGATGCGCGCTTTGTGGGATATACCTTTGAGCCGTCCGAAATCTGGCTCTTAGTTCAAGCAACGCAAGCAAGTATTATACATGTTTTGTTACTGGATAAATGCCACCGTGGTTCGTCCAACCCCTGTCGCTAAATGCATCGTTCAAGTATCCTTCCATACGCCATGCTTGTAAAGATGAAGGCAATGGTAAGGCCAGGTAGTGCTGAGCTCACTTCTTGCGGCCCGTATCCAGAGCCGTCTTCGACATACTCCTCGTTAGTCCACCAATATAATCCTGCAGCGCGCTATTATTGCGCTCGAGCGTGTCGTGGTCGGATTTGATGATCTCGACTTTTTCGACGAGAGCGTCGAGTACGTGTTGTTGTTCGAGAACTTGGCTGTAGTACCTATTAGCAGGTATTTCTTAATTCACCTGCTCCTCCAATCTGCAAATGTAATGTTTCCTGAGCGGAGGGGGGCAGCTTACCTCTGCAATCCCAACCTAGCGGCCCCGATCATACGATCTGTGTCTGCGCTTGAACGACGAGGGCTCATGGCGCGGGCGTCGGTGGGTGGGAAGGTTTCGTTTTTGATTTCGAGCTCGGGGTGATCCGCGGGGACGATCATCGTGCCGGAGGATTTGCGGGTCCCGAGCTTGGGACGTAAAGTGAGCGAGTTGGTGGTATCTTCGTCGGAAGAAGTGGTGTTGGAGTCGGTGGTTGGGATGGAGGAGCTGGAGGTGGCGGTGCTGGTGGTGGGCTCCGCGACCGAGGGGACAGGATTGATTTTGGATGGTGTGGAGGGCTCGGCGGCAGCCATGATGGTGTTTTGGAGGGTTCTTAGCTTATTGAAGATTGGGGTTTGTAGTGAAAGGCCGGAGCTGGTTGAAGTGGAGAAGATATCCGGTAGATAGAGAAGAGAGGGACACCAGGCTTTGGCCGGCTTTTATATGTGTAGGCTAAGGATAGGTCGTTGCACCACGACGTGGTTACGACCGGTCACGACAGGTCACGCGGTGACGAGGGGTGTAGTATTATGAAGCAGTGATAATCTCCTACAGCTTCTCCGGCCTGTTACCGCAGGTATTACTCTCATGCGATGTCAGACTGCACAACAGGATCAGTATCTGTCTAGCAATCATGCAAAACATCTTCAAACAGCTCACATACAATAACAACTGTAAGCATGCTTGCGACTTTTGAAGGAGTTGTCTCAGTGAATTTGTACAAGGGGAGACTCGCTAAGGGGTACACTGGCCAGAAATCTGCAATAGTGACGAGTCATCATCGTAGGCAGAGGGCATCGTATCTTTGATTTTCGTAGTAGTATTCCCTGAGCCGGGCAAGTGACCGTCGTTAGGGTTATGTACAATGACGATGGATCGACAACTTAGTTTGCGGCTGGGGGCGACCGTTGTCAGCAGCAACCTTCTTAGGCTGACACTTCAATACTCATTTCAAGCTGATAATCCTGAGATACCTGGGTACATATATGGTTGATTTGGAAGCCTTGTCTGTACTACCCAAGGCACAACCACTCGAGAAGAAACGTGTGCATTCTTGACTGACGCACTGAAGCAAAAGTCAACCCTCGAGCAATGCCGGGAATGACTCCGTAGTGCGATAACCGTCTTCCCAATTGGATTGAATTCCATTACTGATCGGCGGGTCCATCTCCTGGTTATATCTTATTATTGTCCCCAAATGGTCAACACCTAACCGTGCGGGCACCTCGCTATACTCGGTGCGGCTGGCCCCAACGCGAATCACGCCTTAACGCCAAATCGATTTTACGCCTAAAAGTCGAATATTAAATAATTTATATCACAACCGTCTCTATATATAATACTAAGATAACTTCCTATATTAAACTTACTTATATTATCCTCTTAATAATATAATATAAAGTTCGTACTATAAAAGTTAAATAGAGAATATTAGAATAATTAAAACCGCGCTAGTAAAACTAACTACCTTTCGTATCTTTCGTATTATAATAGTTTTAATTAAAAATATTATTCAGGTCTATAACTTATAGTTAGAATTTACTTTATTTAGAGTATTTATATAAATCGTGGCTATTGTATATATATTGGAATATTCGACTTTTAGGCGTAAAATCGATTTGGCGTTGGGGCGTGATTCGCGTTGGGGCCAGCCGCACCGAGTATAGCGAGGTGCCCGCACGGTTACCAAGATCCGATGATCCGATCTCTCGACTCTTTCCACAGAAAGGATGACGACTCGCGTGTAAGTCTGTGTTTACTTCGCGCTACTGATATCCAGTCATATTGTGTGATTGCGAAAAGTGGCAACGCGAGTGAAGATATCTGGGCGGGCAATACATGTGACTCATTCGAGGGACGTTGCCTAGAGTGCGGAGTACTGTGTTGAGAATGGCGATATTTCCACAAGAGCAATGTCCAAGACTATGTTTGGTCGCAAGCGCATGGGTAGATATTTCAGACGGGTCGTTCTTGATATGAAGAAGTCAATACGCACATGAGAAGGCTTGATACAGGCCTACAAGAAACCCTGGGGAATTGACGACAGATATTCGTACTTCTTGACAGTTGCGATGCAAGCAAGGAAGCGGTGCGATTTCACAGGTACTTCGAGTCCACTAAAGGCTATGAGCAAAAGTGATGGGTGATAATGAGTCGACCGTAACGCTACAGGATATCAGTGCGTTGAAGTGCGATCAATAGTGAGCCATTTCAATCGTATACGACGACTCATCGAAAAGTGCAGGATGTTTTCGAATCTCAAACCACCACTATACCCCTCTATTTCATTGGTCACAATAATTTTCGTCTGTGATTTGAGTTTCGACCTTTTCCTTTTGTTGTTCACATGGCAAAACAGTCTTAGCAAAAAAGACCTTATTCTGTGGTGTACGAGTATCATTTCACCAGGCGAGTCATTGGCTTTGCTACAACCTCGAACATAGATGTGTCGAGTTTTTCTGGATGGCAATTCCTCTAGATCTGTAAACGTCCTTCAATATGACATTTCCAGGATGCTATCACTTTGCTTGGCAGGGCCGTCGTTCGTATTTAGGGTTAGGTCAACGAGGGCGAGGGTTGCCAACTAAAGTGATAAAGACTTGCTCTGGCTTTCCCAACTTTTTCTAATATCTCCAAAGAAATTCCAATATCTACTAAGTCGACGGCCACTATACTACTAGCTTCTAACATGTGCTAAGCATAAGCTATCAAGCTCAAGGCCGTAGGTTCCCCTCGCAAGTCCTTTGCTGCCCTTACGTCTTTTATTGTGATTTACAGTTCATGCCAGGAGAACCGAGTGACGCCTCTACCCTCAAAGATTCACGGTTTCTCAACAATCTCCAGAACAATCCACTGCTGACTTCAAGTTGATACAGTGCGGACACACCTTTGGCGAGCGTACCAGGCGATGCAGCGCTGTAGTCTGTCCAGGCACTAAAGACAAGGTTTCAACGGTCTACAATGGATCGATTGCATCGCGAAAGACCGCACAGGCAAAAATCCCACGAAAGAACCATCAGGCTGGACCACTACGAAGAAAGTCAACGAGATATTGGGCCGCAAGGAGTGGATGAAGAGAATGCCCTGGCTTGGTACGTTGTGCTCTCCACTCTAATCATAGCTTGGTTGCAGGAGGCTGACTAGGTGACAGCTTTGATTGCAATGATAATAGGGATTGTGATTATGACTTCTGGGATCTGCTGGAGCTGGGACTGATAGAGTCTGGATTGAGATGGATGAGACAACACTGTATCCAATCCTGAACCTGTCGATGAGTATTCCGACAGCCCATTGGCAAAGATCCACCCCAGAGGCGTGAAAAAGAATCTTTGGCGCAAAGTATAGCGAACCACTCGGGAAGGTACCATAGCTTTGCCAGAATTCCATAATAGTAGAATACAAGAGGATTCAAAGCATATGTGCTTTCCCTTCGTTGTATTCCAAGTCGTCCCCAATCCATGCCACTTCAGCCTGATGGCTTCGCACGCCTCACTCCAAGCGGTAACCGCACGATCCTCCACATCCTCTGACGATCTTTTCCCCTCCCAACTCTCAGCCCCTTCCCTCTTGAAACCCACGCATTGCAGCGGTCCATGTGCATCGTACACCTATCCCCACTGAACACGTAAGAGTGCATTCAAGAAAGGCTTTTAGTCCTGCGAGCACTAGTGGGGTTCATAAGGCTGAATTTTCGGTGTTGATCCGCGTCATATTTGAAGGAGCGCGCCTTCCCTCACGACCTCACCAACTATATTCACTCTGCGGAGCGACGCGGTCGTTCTCCAAACTTCCTTCACATTCTCCCTGTCATCCTTTCTCCCTGTACCACCATTTGATAGATCCCTATCGAACGGTCTAAGACCTTCCTTTGAGGTTTGGCAGCGACGCTCGTTCAGAAAACGCCACAATAGACTTTGCGACCAATTTCCGCAACACCAAGAGGAGAAAGACTGTTTCCTTCGGCATCTTACCGTACCCTACAATCCTAGACGGGTCTAGAAGCCAAAGCTGTACCACAATTTCTCCATTCACTATAAGGCTACATTCACTCCTTCTCTGATCAACATCGACCTTTCTCTATCTCCCCTCTCTCTCATTGCACAGAACCTACACGACTTCACTCTGTCAATATCCGCATCAGCCATGGTCTTACCCCAAGAGCCAACCTCACCGTCCTACCTACGAGATCGGATCGTGGTAGCAAAAGGTCAACTGGCGAATTTGGATGAGGACGAGGAGGAATACTCCGTGCGAAAGATGGTTCTTGATCACGGTTTGGCTAGCTTAGAGGAGCAGCTCCAAGTAGCAGAGCGTGCTGAGAGTCGTCGTCAACATGAGGAGAATATGAGGTGGATTGAAGATAGCGCTGTGGGTACCAATCCCAATGCTGAGAATGAGCGACCTCACTCGAGCTACGCGACGATAACGCCTGGCAACGGATTTGCACCATGCGCTGGGAGCTCTCACAATGCGTTCCGAGGTCACTTTGCGTCAGATGGAGTGATGGCTGGGCAAGGCCGACCGGCAGCAGCCCCTTCGTGGGGCTTTGGCTCTCTTGAAGAGACGAGTGCAATTACAACCCCCGATACGCCAAATTTTCCATTGGCGAATGGGCGTTCCGCATCCGGCTCCGTCTCGAGCCCTGATTCTAGCTTCATACGTCCACCAAAGCGACAACGCGAGAGTGTCGGTCTTTCTAACGGAGCTCACGCAGCCAAGTCAATGCGGGCAACTCCAAGTCCCGCAGTGACTGGCGTAACAACTCCGACGTCGTTGGATTCTTTCGACTTTGGCGATAATCCCGAGCTAGCACGTCTACTTGGCAGTGATCCAAGGGATGACATTCGTGAAATGCGAGAGGCCCAGAAAGCACATGAGAAGCTCTTGGAGGAGAGAAGGCGACAAGAACGTCTGGATGAAGAATTCGCAAGATCGCTTGAAGCACAGGGAGACGATTACAACCCCTCTGGACAGTACTTAGTGGCGGGACCAAGTAATACTTCTCGAAGCACATCTCAAACGATCCTCGATACCAACGGACGCTTCCGACCTCCTGACCTAGTTTCCTCGTCTCCTCTCACTGTTCGCGAAGATCCTTTCTCGGCACCGTCACTGCCTATAAAGCAGGAAAATGGATACCGTAGGAATGACAGCCACACCCCAATCAAGGAAGAAAGATCACACCAGATTTTGCCGACCCGTATCCCGTCTAGTGACTTTATCAATCTGGATAGTGATGATGAGTTCGAGCAGTCAACCAACTTGGCAGGCCATCCAAGCAGCGACCTAGTCGAAATCGAACCCTCTGCATTTGCGAGCAGCAGCCAGCACGGCCAGTCTCAGAGCTCTATTCCAGGTGCGTACAACTCGTATGGCAACAATACAGGGAGCTCTAGTGCTGCCAATTGGGGTTATGCTACGGGTCAATTCGGCCAGTCTCTTGCCAATGCCGCCAATGGCATTTACAACTCCGCCGTAAATCTAGTTGACCAACAGATTGCAAGCTATGGGAATACACCGATGGGCTACGGTGATACGTCGGTCTATGGCAACAACTTTTATGGCAACAGCTATTCGAACTTCGTGGACTTGGTCGACTATGACCTGCCCCCAGTCGACTATACTCACAATGTATTTGATCGACATGGTATCAATCCTGAAGATCCAGCCAACAGCGCCTTGGTAGAGTCGTATAGGAGCCGGATTGATTATGTAAGCCATGATCCCACACGCACAGCAGTGGAGATCAAGTCGCTCTTGGAGAACATCCGGCCGGACGAAGACCTACCTCCAGAGAATCGAGAAGGAACCCCAGAGGCTATGAAGTACAATCTGATGGAGCATCAGAAGCTCGGTTTGGCATGGATGAAACAGATGGAAGAGGGTTCCAATAAGGGTGGAATTCTTGGTAGGGTTTTGTCAATATCCACAGGTCAACTGAGTGCTAACCAAGGTTTAGCGGACGACATGGGTTTGGGCAAGACCATTCAGGCGCTGGCTCTGATGGTTAGCCGCAAAAGCGACGACCCACTGCGGAAGACAAATCTGATTGTGTGTCCAGTCGGACTTTTGAAGCAGTGGGAACGGGAGATTCAGAAAAAGCTGAAGCCAGAGCACCAGCTCAAAGTCCACATTTCCCACGGAGGAAACCGTGACGTCCTTTGGGAGAAGCTACGCAAGTTTGATGTTGTCCTCACCACCTTTGGGACCCTCGGTACAGAGCTCAAACGTAAAGAGGATATTGAGGTCAAAAAGCGCGCAAACCCAAACTGGAGGCCCTCGGGCAAGGGAGATTATCTTCCTTTACTGGGTGACGACTGCAAGTGGTTCCGAGTGATCATCGATGAAGCTCAGTGCATTAAGAACAAGAATACAAAGGCAGCGCTAGGAGCTTTCCATCTGCAAGCGCTAACGAGGTTCTGCATGACTGGGAGTAGGTGTTTCTATCATCCACCTGCGTTAAAATGAGAAGGATGCTAATCATGACATTTAGCACCAATGATGAATAATGTCAACGAATTATACTCTCTGATTCACTTCCTTCGTATCAAGCCTTACTGCGAAGGGGAGAAATTTCGGAATGACTTCACGAGGCCTCTGAAGGGTGCCAGCGACACCGCAAAGACAAGGGCGATGAAACAATTACAAGCTCTTCTAAAGGCCATTCTTCTTCGCCGCAACAAGAAGTCTCAGATCGATGGGAAACCGATTCTAGATTTGCCGGATCGCACAACGAATGCTGTCCCTGCTACTTTCAGTGAAGACGAACTGGCGTTCTACAAAGCTCTGGAGTCACGGACACAGCTGCAGTTCAATAAGTTCTTAAAAGCAGGCACAGTGGGTCGAAACTACTCGAATATACTGGTGTTACTACTGCGGCTACGACAAGCTTGCTGCCATCCTCATCTGATCAAAGATTTTGGCCAGACTTCAGGCTCATCGGAAGTGACTCCCGAAGACATGATGAAGCTCGCCAAAGAGCTAGCTCCGGAGGTCGTCAACCGTATCAAAGAGCAGTGTGCATTGAACGATGACTGCGCACTTGAGTGTCCCGTCTGCATGGATATGACTGACAACGCAACCATCTTCATTCCATGTGGACACAACACCTGCTCGGAATGCTTCGCACGGATCTCTGATCCTGCTCAAGCCATAGCGGACGGCAATGCAGTTGAGGGTCGAGCTGAGGTGAAGTGTCCGAATTGTAGAGGAAAGGTAGTCCCCTCAAAAGTCATTGATACCAATGCTTTCAAAAGGGTCTACCTGCCCGAGAAAGTTGCCGACGAGCTGCTCGGAGTAGACTCCGAGGCAGATGTTGAGACCACTGACGACAGTGACAGTGACAGTGACACTGATACTGATCCCGAGGACGACGGTGACGACGTGGATGTGAAGGGCAATATCAAAGGCTTCGTCGTAGAAGATGACTGCGAGGACGACACTTCGGACGGCGAGGGTTACAATCCTGGCAGTAACCCATTCGAGAAGTCCTCTTCGATGAAAAAGAAGAAGCTCAACAAGGGAAAGGGCAAAGCTAAGGCCGACAGACCAGCAAGAATGACACTCGCAGACTTGCAGAAGGAGGGTAGAAAGAATCTCAAAGCACGCAAGCGTTACCTCAAGCGACTCGATAAGGAGTGGCAAACCAGCGCGAAGATCGAGCGGACGATGGAAATCCTGAGAGACATTCGAGAGCGTAGAGATCCTAAGACGAAGGAGGTCGAGAAGACCATTATATTCTCTCAATTCACTTCTCTCCTTGATCTTCTTGAGGTACCAATGAACCGGGAGGGCTACCGCTATCGCCGTTATGACGGTAGTATGAGGTAAGATCTCTCCTATTGTAGGTCAGGATAGTGGCTAACGTTCTCCTAGCTCTAACGCTCGCAACGATGCAGTTATCGAGTTCTCGGACAAAGAAGACTGTACAATCCTACTTGTATCATTGAAGGCAGGTAATGCTGGACTCAACCTCATTGCCGCGTCACAAGTCATCCTCCTCGATCCGTTCTGGAACCCCTACGTCGAGGAGCAAGCTATCGACCGTGCCCACCGCATTGGTCAGCAGAAGCCTGTTCAAGTACACCGTATCTTAATACCGAACACCGTGGAAGACCGGATCCTTGCGTTGCAAGAGAAAAAGCGCGAGCTTATCGAGGCGGCGCTTGACGAAAAGGCGAGTAAATCGATCGGCCGACTCGGAGTGGCGGAGCTGGGCTTCCTCTTCGACGTGCCGACCTGATCCCTTACGAACACCTTGCCGATTTTCTCTGTGCACATCTAAATCTCGATGCATTTGATTCAGAAAACACCCGCGTACGTTTGCACCATTCTCGCTTCTTCCTACAGATCCTATTCTAAACATAGAATCCACGCGGCAGAGCTTCATGCGGTAGAGGCATCGCTTAAGAAAACAACATTCAATTCTTGTACATCGCTTCTACAACCAACCTTATTTCGCTACGATATATCCCTTTCGGAAAGATACCCGCGGCATCGGCGTGGTGTAATGAGCCATGCCGGGCGTTCATGCATGGAAAACGGTCGTTTTTTATGGTTTGAGAGCTTGGTCGCTGCGCTTGCGGTGTCCACAATGTAAGATAAACTAGATGGCTTTATAGCTGTTGCATCATCATGCTTCTCATGTAACATTTGTTGCTACAGTTGTGATCAATATCCACTGGATGCAATGGCTAATGTAGCTGGGCTCGCGTAGAATGATTTGAACTACAAATATTGCCCTTTGGATATGTTTTGCGGATCACTTTTACTAGGCGAGTGCTCCCAATGTAAGTCTCGATGTATGGCTTCTTCTCTATACTCTTGTAATACTGTTGTGAAGCCCACCTCGCAGCCTTGATGACGAGGCATGCTTGCAGTATTGCCAGCCGGCAGTCGCGCGTCTGCAATTAGTCTGGAAGCAGTCTTCAAATTCTACTCCGAAATGCTTTGACACAATCAAATGTACATCGCTATCATGATCGAAACAAGATTTAGACTTCCACTCTGTGAGGCTACGACCTTTGTTGTACCGCCCATCTCTACTCAACCCAACGCCCCCAGCGGCAGCAGGCATAAGACTGATCCTCCCTCGCGGCGGCGTAGACCTTCCCTCACGGGGAGTCTGGAGAGAACCCGTACTCGTACCACGTTCCACCAGCTCGGCTGAGTGTGACGAGATTGGCCCGACCTACAAGAAAAACATGCATGAGAGATGATTATGACCAGTGGGGGTGAGGCTCCTCGATTTGGGCGTGCCCAGGCCGACTCATTCAACGCCCACATCTTTTCCAGCCCGTGCACTTGTCTTAGGAGAATTCTAGACCTAAAGATAAGCATAATTTGCTAGTCTACTGGGAGTTTGGAACCATTGCGACGGTAGCATTGTCTCTGCTTCTTCTTTCTTCCTTAGCATTGCGCATCTGCAAACCATTTTCGATCCCTGTCACTGTCCTACATTAAGCGCGCAACGTCATGGGAGACGTCCGGCATGTCTCAATTGCAAAATTGATACCCTTTGCTTTATTCAAACGACAAGGCTAGCGCTCAGATTTGGACACTCTAAAGCGAGCATCAGACTATGGACAATCCCCCCGAGCAGAAAGAGAGCCTCCTCCGCCAGCAAGGCTCGATTCTATCCGATGCCTCTTTCGGATCCACTTCCACAGTCGTCGCATCTCCTACAACGCCCGAGTCTCCCGTGCACCGTCCCGGATACCGCCGAATAGGCTCGCTGGCGGAAGAGCTCAACTCATACGGCGAAACACCTGCCCATCAAGACACGCTCGAGGAAGGCTATGGGCTGGGAATCAAGAATGTGGAGACACAGAAAAGGGAGTCTCTTTCGAGCAAATCAGTAGGGAGCACGAGCAGCCCGTCAACTCCAGGCGCGACAGAGTCTCTGCTCTCCCCAACGTTGGCGAAGCTTAGTGGGAAGGTACATCCACCAGCCGAAGCACGATACGAGGCCGTCGAAGGGGATGGCGCATATACCCACCCCAATTTATCGCAATACCAACCGTACTCGCCAGACAGTGATAGGGAGCGGCTCCATACCAGAAATGCATCAGGGAATACCATGAGCTATGAGAGGGAATTCAATTGCACAACCAAAAGACCTTTCAAGGCAGGCAGGGGAAGCTGGTTGGCAGTATCGATAATGATACTGTCTATATATTCTACAATCTTCTCTGGCATCTGGCTCATGATTGCCATCAAGAAACCGAGATATGGGCATACTATCACCACTGCTGGGAAGCTATCTCCGAATATCGCAACTACGTTATGCGCAGCTTTTGCCAAATCCATCGAATTGTCTTTCGTCACTGTCTTTGTCGCCTTCCTTGGTCAGCTTCTATCCACTAGAGCGCTGGGTAAGCAGAAGAAGGGTGTCACCATCGCTGAGATGGCGATGCGAAGCTGGGTCATGCAACCAGGAACCCTAAAGTCAGGGTACGTAGTGTGTTGAGTTTTGTGCTAAATGTTTTTGGAAGTGCCTCCGGCGGAAGTTGATTATATGATTATTGATTGAGAATAATCGAAGGTAGGTATACGTTTAATATTCTCGCCGAAGTAATAACGGTTTTAACCTAGTGGCTATATACCCTTGGCTAGTAACGCACTCGAATTTAATCGATCTAATAAATATATCCCGACTAAGTAAACGCTTTATTTCCGTATTAACTTCGACCGAGTAAATTACTCTAAACTTATAAATCTTAATAATTTTATTTCTAAGGATTCCTATTTACCTCGTAATTATTTTTATAATCGATTTATATTTTTTACCTCGACTACCCCTTTATAGACGAGCCCCTCGCCGACTCGGTATATTCGATTTTTTATTAACCGTTATTAAGCTAATCTATATACGCTCGGAAATAAATATCGAATATATTATATCGTCGATATCTTCGATTAATCTTTTAGGGTTTAAGACGATAGGAGTATTTAAAATAATACCGAGTTTAAGAGAAATATATATAAAGAGTATATATCGAACCTTTTACGCGGTAAAGATCGAAGTTATATATTTAAATCTATATAATATTATAATCTTATTATAAAGAGTTTCGAGATCTTATATTTTAAATTTTATTATTATTTCGGAGAGCCGCGCTTCGTCCTCTTCTATACTCTATTTCCCGGATATCGATTTTTTTTATAAATAAAGTATAGTATTAAACCTTAAGCGTAGGTTTATCCTAAAGAGAGAGTAAATTTTTAATTATAATTTAATAATATTCTTTAATTCGGAGGATTTAGTTAGAAAGAATTTAAAGGAGGTAAAATATAAAACGAGTATCTCTTTAAGCGTAATATATACTAGGTATTTATTATATATAATATATTAAATAATATATAGTAGAGTATTATTAAAGGGAGTATTAATTAACCCGTTATATATAAGATAACGATCTCTATATAAATTTATAAGGAACTTTATACGATAGTCTTTAAACTAGATAAATTTTATATAAATAAAATACGGATAAAATATCTTAAGATATTATTAATCCCGCTCTTAAACTAGGCGATTTAAATATTAATTTATTTACTTTAATTAAGGGGGAAGTCTACTTTTAAAGAAGAGTATCTTACTCTCGCGATTCTTATATCGATTTTTATTCTTAAAGTAAAAAAAAAACCTACGATTATACTTTATAATAATCTCGTTTAATTTTAAAATAGTATCTTCGTTCCTTATTAACGTCCGTATTATTTTATTAAATTATTTATTGTTTATAATTTACGATAATTACTCGGATCGAGGTTCCTTCTAGAAATAATAGTTTAATCGAGGAAGATCTTTAAGAGTTATCTACGGCGGCCGTTTAACTTTAAACTACTTAATAATAAAAAACTCTTTCTTAACCGACGAGATCTTATCTTTATCTAGAATATTCTCTATATTAATTTTTATAAAGTTTAATACGTCGTAGTAATCGGACCCTTCGATATCGTTTTCTATTATAACGTCTTTAATATAATACTTAATAAACTTATTACTTAAAATTTTAAATTAACGAGAGAAGTCCTAAAGTAACGGTAAGTTTACTCTTTAAGTATTTATAATACTTATATTTTTAATCTTTGATTTTAATCTATTAAGATTTATATAATAATATCCTATAAATATTTAATAATAGTGAAGAGAGTAATTAAAGAAGGGATAATATAATAATAGTATTAATAATATTAAATATACGGTCTTTAATAATAATGAAAATTAAATACTAGCGGCGGATATACCCGGACCCGCTTATTAACGTTATTATTATACTACTTTTACGATTTAAGAGCTTCTCTTATCGTAGAGAAAAATTTATTATATTTTATTTCTATAATCCTTAATCACGCTAAAAAATAATAATAAACGAATTTAATATCGGCGAATATCTTTGTATTCGTTTTTAAGAGGTTATATAACCCGCCGAATACGAAGATTAAGACTCTAAATTATAAGATCTTTATAAAACGATTTAAATATTCCTCGACGAAGATAATAAAATTACCGCCTAATACCTAAACTCCTTTATCGATATACTTTAAAAAAAAGATAATTTTATATTTATTAAATTTATTATTTTAGAATTCAATATTAAACTAGCGCTTTATTTATATAATTATTATAAATAAAAGATTATAGAGTATATAGAGTCTATAAAAATAAAGTTAGTAATAATTAAAATTTAAAATTAATTTAGTTTCGATAATATACTTTATCGCGTTAAAAAGGAGTTATTTAATAAAGCCGAATTATACCGGTTCGGTATACTCCTCTATAATAACGGAAATCCTAGTATTAAATAAAAGAAGGAGATTCGGAAATAAGTAGTATCACGTCTTAAAGTAGTATTATAAATTACGATAAATAAAAGAGTAGTAGAAAAGTCCTAGTAATAATCTTATAGGCTATTACTAGTACTTTTATTAATAAGATATTATAGAGACTTTTAAACTACTATAAAGACGACCGCTTTAAATCCGGTTATTATTCGTTTTAATTTTTTTACTCCGTAAATATCGAGATTATACCCGTTTTTAATTTTTTACGAGTTTGGATTTCCCTTAAACTAAGCCCGCGCTTTATACCGGCCGTTCTTATTATCGATATTTAATTTAGAGATATCTCGTCGTTATTTATTTAAGACTCTTTATTAGTATTCTCTTTAAAAGTTAATTTAGACCCCTCTTTTATATATTAATAAGTTATATCCTAGCTAGATTCGGTAAAGGGAATCTCGGGGAGTAATTATTTAAGAAATTCTTCTTTAATATATTTTATTAGTAAAGATTTAATAGCCTAGTCGTAAATATAATTAATTTACTATAAAATTCTTATATAGTTTTAAATAAGTAGTTATACGTTTTTTAAAGATCTTATTACTTTTATCGAGGGTACTCGATTAAAAGTATTAATTAATAAAATACTAATTTTATAAATACCTTATAGTTTATAAATTTATTAAGCTCCTCCGAAGGCTTTACGGAAATTAAATCTATCTAGGATATTATTTAAAGCGAAGATAAAGATTTAAAGGCCGTAACTAGGTTTATAAAACCTACTCGTTTATTTTTATAATTTAATAAATTAATAACTTTACCCTTTTAAATTATTATCGTATTTATTATCTACTCTCGCTTATATTAGAAGCGAGTTTTTATAAAGTAAAATTAGTTTTTTAAGAACTTCTCCTATATTACTAAATTAATATTATTAAATTATCTCCACTGGACCTCGCCTACGCCCCGTTAACTTCGGCGGTAATCGATTATTTAATATTTATTATTTCATTTACGCAGGGGTCTATAATATATTATAAATAATATTAATATTCGGATTTATATATATTACGGTCTCGGAGTATTCTAGTCTTAAAGCGGTACAGGATTCCTATATCTTATATTTTATATATTATTAAATTAAGCTTCTTAATAATAAGAAGCCTCGAAATTAATTATTTATTTATATTTATTAATTATCGTCTCTTCCTTCTTTAATAATAAGTTATATATCTTTATTTATCTTATTACTTATAGAAGAAGTAGAATCTTCTTCGACTCGTTTTAAAATTATAGTAATTTTTATACGACGGTTTAGAGGAGATATTTTATTAGATATCTTAAGACCTTTAGATATATAGTTAACTTATAGCGGGTAACGATCTTTATATAAAGATTAATAGAGGGAATTTAATTTTAATAAGGACTTTACTATATCTTTATTTAATACGGTCTTTCTCTATATATTATTATCTTAAATAATATTATTTACGTGTTTATTAGGCTAAGTATATACGTCTAAAATTATAATCGTTATTATACTACTTAATTAACACTTGATTAAAGTAATCTTTTTATAATTTTATATTAATATATCCTATAATTTAATACCCTATTATACGGTACATTTATTAATTATAAACTAACTAGTAATTATTATTTTATTTTAGAATAGGACGAAAGAGAGTAGGATATAAATAGAAGAAAAGCGCGGAAAATAAATAGAATAACGATCTATATTCCTTTAATTAGGTTATTCTCTAATTTTAGGCTAGTAGTTATTATAATAATAGTATTCCTCTTCTCGTTCTCTTTATTCTAATTAAATTAAAGGAATTCCGTTGTTCGTAAACTCCTAAACTAGTTTACTAGATAAATAACTATAATATTATTAAATATAATACGTTTTTATTCCGCTTTCTTTATAAGATATAAAGTAAGTTTATATACCTCTAAAAATTCTAGTACCCGAAGATTAAATAAATAACTTTAAACGTTTAGATTAAAGATTTATTATAAAATTTTAACTTTATTTACCCCCTTCGCTGAAACGCCGAAAAGAATTTTATCTCTATCGACCCTAATATTAAATAGTAGTAGTAGTCGAGGTAGTATTTAACGGTTTTTTTAAAACTATTTTACGTCGCTTTATTATATATAAATTAATTATCTTTAATTCTGAGAAGCGATACTTTAGGACGTATTAACTTATAAGTTAAAAATCCTATAAATAGTCGACTATATTATATCGATTTTTATAACCGCCGCGGAGTATATTTTTAAATAGGGTAATATACGAGGGTTTTTAAAATTCGGATAAGATAATCTAAAATATTAAAGATTAATCTAGGATATTTATATAGATTTTAAACTTTAATAAATCCTACGACTAGTATTTTAAAGTAGTTAAAGCGATAATATTTAACGTCTAAATATCGGTATTTAGGGAGTATTAAATATTATAATATAAAGCGTCCCCCTCTAGTTTAGCGGCCCTAGTAAATATTTAAATAAAATTATCCGGACTACTCGTATTTTACTAGTCTACGAAACGAGTTTAATTTACTATATAACTTTATACGGAGGCGGCTAGGGGATCTTCCGTCTAGACTATATTATATATTTTAATACGAAGTAGTTATTTCCTTTATATAAATACGTTCTAAATTTTTATACCGTAATAATTAATACCTTAATTATATAGATATCCGAGTACGTCTAGATATTATTTAAATATAGATTAAATAGAGTTATCTTCTAAATTATAAAACTTCGATTTTTATAAAAGATCTATAAAACTACCTAGGGGTAGGAATTCGGTAATAATAAAAATATCTCGTAATATATTAACTCGATCCACGAAGTCGATAATATATAGTTACTATTTATTAAGTTTATATAATTTCCTACTAATTTAACCTCGGATTTATATATTATATATTATAACGCAGTCGTTCTTTAATTTATATATATTATTCATCGTCGAGTTTTATCCCTAAAGTATATTAGAGCGAACGACTAGATAATTTTCTAATTATAAAAAGTTTCTTATCCGTTAAACGGAGATAAATATATATTATTTTAAAGTTTCGGTTAATCCGGCGAAGGTAAGCGAACCGATCCTTTAATATTTTTATTAAAATTAAGATTATATATAGACCTCTTATTAAGGTAGGAGTTAACTCGTCGATAAATTAAATATACTCCTAGAAGAGCCGAGAAAATATCGTTATATTTATTATATAGTCGGGTATCGTAATATAAAATCGATATCGATACTCTCGACCGAATTTTATATAAGTAGTTTATAATAATAAATATATAGTATAATATAGTAATCGAAAGTTTTACCTTAAATCGTTAGAGATTTAAATCCCTTCTTTAAATATATCGCTAAGAAGTAATATAATAAACTATATTTCGAATCGAAGAAGGAATTAATATTCCGTAATATCGTCTATTAAGGGAAATTAAATCTCGTTAAAGCGAGAGGATCTAAAGGATAGATATAAGCGGTAGAATAATAACGAATAATTTAATTTAAGAACGCGTAGGTATTCTCGATAAAGGTTAAAGTTATCTCGAACTATTTATTTATATAATTTCGTATACTCTAATAAATACGTATTACCTCGTAACTTTAGTATCTCGGTTACGCTCTTCGAGAGTAGTATAAGGAAGGCGAAAGGATTAAAGCGAGGAAAACGTATAATCAATATAATTAATAAATAATGAACTATTAGTAGGTATATAATATATAATAAAATTAAGAATTCTTTAAGATTATATCTAGAGCTCCTAAAGATTAAGAGTTATTTCTAAAATAATAATATTATTTAATAGGTCTTTATTACCGAGATATCGTTTTATAGTCTTACGCCTTAAATAAAGAAGACTCTAGACTTTCTAGTACTAGGTCCCTTAGAAGCGTATTAAATTATTATTTAATTTTATCGTTAAATAAAGAAGACGCCGATTTAAAGAGTATTAATATATTTATTTAGAGACGGAGCCCGGTATTAAATCATCGGAGCCTAGCGCCGAAGCCTAGCGCTAGAACTTATTACTAGAGTTTAGTACTTATTATTTAAGAGTCTATAAAGTTAATAATAAAATATAATTATAAAAATACTACCGTAGACTTAAGATTTATAATAAAGGTCGTAAATCTTAGATATAGAGGAAATAAATAATATTCTTTTTCAAGATTAAGAGAAGAGTAGAGAGTATAACGGATATTTAATTTCAATACTAGTCATAATAGAATAGCGCTCTTATATAGATAGAGTAGAAGTAATTATAAAATAGTTACGGTTATTACTAAAAGATATTTATTAAATTAATAATATAACCGAGTAATAACGTAAGACCTAGTGATTATAGTGTTAGCTCCGTATTATAATATTCTTTATATATAAATTACTTATTATTATTATAGGTTTAATTATCTACTAGGTTATCTCTAGTTAAAAAGTTTAAACGAGTCGTTAGGGCGTCTATTAATAAAGTATATAATAATAAATAGTTTTTATCGGACATTTCTATAACTATATATATAAATGGATTTATACTTTAACTACGTAAATGTGCGTTTTATACGTAAATAACGCACTTTATAAATCCCCCTAAATACGAGGGTACGTAGGATATATATAGTTCTCCTAGCCTATTATAAATAATAAAGTTTTTATTCTTTATCTCTAATAACTATTACTTTAATCGTTATTTATTCTTCTTTAAATATAATTAACTCGATAGTATAGGAATTTATATATATAGCTTTATACTTTTAACTTTTTAAATTAACGGTATATTATTTATTCCGAAACTCTTTACGTTTATATTAAATCTTACTATATATCTAAATCGAGGTTTATATCTAGTATTTAATATATATAAGAGTTTTAAAATACCTACTTTATAATTAGACCTAAGGAATAAAGTGTTTCGCGAAGTTACGTTCCGCTTATTACTACCTAGGTTATAGTATCGACGTTTCTTCTTAATTCTTAGAAATTTTAACTCGATGTAATTATCTCTCCTATAATCCTACCCTTAATTAAATATTATATAACGTTTTAATTAAGAGAGTATAATATAAAGAGGGAGTTTATATATCGATAAATAGTATAATAAATAAATCGAGGATAAATATAATTAATATTATTATTTTTATAATATTTAACGAATATTTTATTACTACCCCGCTCGTTAAGATTTTTAGGACTAAATATACCCTAGCCGCTTAACGGATTTAATAGTCTAAAGTAAAGTAACGGTTTTTATTAATAAAAGTATTAATATCGCGCCGTCACGGGTATATTTATAAATCAAATTCTTAGGATCTAAGGAATTACTTTATTCTTTAATTATAAATAATATAAGTTTAGAGTAAATAATATAAATTAATTTCTTTATTAGATTAATTAACTCGCCGAGGCGATTATTAATATTATAAATAAATCTATTTAGTATTATTATAAAAAAAGGTTACTTATCTAGGTAATGTATTTATCTTTAAATACTATAAAGTTATTTTTTCCTAGTAAAAGATTTAGTTATTTATAAGTTAATGTCTTTCACTCCGGAAAATATAACCTAAGTATACGAAGAATACTTCCACTAGTGATAACGATACTCTTATCTAGGTTCTACTATATCTTAAATCTTTATTTTTATAAATATTTAATTTTCCGGTCGAGTCTTCTCGAGTCTTCTAGGTTCTGGGATTATACTAGTATATTATAATATTTATTAAAATATTAACGAATCGACCTAGTATAGGATAGCGGCGTAAGAGTCGGACTCGTATATAGTAAATAAAGCGGGCGAGCCGGGTTTAAAAAGAGGAAGAAGTATCTAGATTCAAACTTCTATTATTAAACTAAAGATAAATTATTAAAAAGAGTTACTACTCGTATTATATACCTACTAGTCTTCGCTTCAGCGAGAATATCCGTTAATTAAAACTAGTTAGTATTAGTTAAGGTAAAGGGCTCGCTCTAACCGGTCTATATAAATTAAAGAAAATAGTATAGAATTACTTCGATAATAAGTTATAGATTATGAAATATTTAATACGTCTTAAAAGATATAAAAGTAATACTATCTAACGCGGCGCGAAATAAGAATTAAATATATTAAAACTATATACCCCCTTCGCCCGCCGATCGCCGTAATCTAAACTCCTTCGGTAATAATAGATTTAGCGATACCCGCTTAATAGTAAAAAAGTCTATTTAGTTAGTAATAAGTTAATCGATTATTTAGTATTAAGTCTATTTAATTTATATAAAGTAATTTATATAAACCTAAATCGTCTTTAATACTAGGTTTTATATACTTTATAATATATTTATTTACTCTTTCTCGTTATATATTCTTTTAATCTTTACCTCGTTTACGAAGAAGTCCCGAAGAGTTAGTACCTCTTTATTAGTATAGAGTTAGTCCTAGGTAAGATCTACTATTTTAATGAATTTCCTCTTTATTATCCCTTTCTAACCTTATAGTTTAGTATATAAAAGATATTTATATCTTTTTTTATATTCGAGTACTTTAAAATCAATACCTTAATCTTTATAAATCTATAATATAAATACTTTAATATACTTATCGATCTCGCTAGTAAAGAAGATTTTAATAAAAGAATATTTATCGGGATCGCGGAGGTTATATTAATCCTAAAAGTTATCGAGTATATTTTTATATTATAATTTAATATCGTAGAAGTATTAATTCCTAAGTATATATTAATATAAATCGAATTTAACTCGATTAAGGAGTTCGTAGTCCGCGCTTTAATATTTAATACTCTTTAAGATATATACTTTCTCGGCTTTTCCTTCGAATTAAAATAAAACGTCTTTAAGGCCCGGGAACTAACGAGATATTTCTTTAAAATTATATATTATTTCGTTTATACTCGAATCTTTATTAGCCGAGTTTTTATTCTTTACCGATAATTACTCCGTCTTAATAATTCCTTTTTCACTCTTCGGCCCGCCTTAATATATATCTTTACTACTCGGATTAGATTCTACTATTTTAGAATACCCGTCCGCTTTAGCCTTAATCGATAGAGTCCCTTTTATATTTAATTCGTTTTTATTTATAGTTTCTCCGTTATTATCCCTCGTCCGATATACCTTCGTTTTAACTTTACCTATATCTCTAGCTTTTTAACTAGATCTTATTATCTCGGAGTACTCGTCCGCTTTAGTCTTAATCGACGAAGGTTATTTCTCGTTTAAATTATTTTTATTTATAGATCCTCCGTTATTATCGTTCTTTATTATCGTATCTTTACTAGGCTTTATAACGGAGCTCTTTACTACTATCTAGTTCCGATATTTAATCGGTATATTCTTTACTCCTTCGACTCTTTATCTTTTCGCCGGCTCGTAATACCCCTTAATAAATATCTATAGTATCCGTAATCTTTTAGCGGGGAAAGACTCTATAAAGATCGACGAACTACTATTATAGTATTTCTTTTAAGATATACGACTATATATTTAAATAAGGAATAAGGAGTATAATTAACTAGTTTATATAAATAAAATTTCTATAAATACCTTTAATATTATAACGGATTAATAAAGTATATAAACCCGTATATACGCGTTATATTAGACTACACCTAACTAGCCTATATTAAATACGATTTCTATAAATCTCCGATAAGTATAGTGGACGTAAACCCGTATATACACGTATATAAGGCCCCGACTTTGGAAATCACGACTTCAATATATTAAGAAATTTTTAATAATTACTATAATATTTCTCTTCGTTTATTAATTTCCTTTATAATACTTTCTTCGTAATAAATCTATAGATAATTTATAGAAATAATTCACTTTTATTATAGTTTACCGACCGTTAATAATCGGCCTCTTTAAAGAGAGCTAGTTCTCTCGGCGTTATTAGAAATTATTCGACGGTTATATATATTATATTTAATTATATTCGTTCTTTCCTCTTTATATCTACCTAAATTATTAAATTATTTCTCTTTATTTATCTAGTTTCCTTCTAACGCCGTATAATTTATAAAAGATTTATTACTATTCTTAATACTTAACCGTTAATTAATAATCTCCTCGTAAGGGAGTTTAATTTATAGTAGATTATAAAGAATCTAATAAATATATATTTAGATAAAACTATTTACGCGTAATTTAAACCGTTATAAAGTAATAGCCTAGATAATACGTATTGTTTTTTATTCCCCTTTTTACTCTACTTAACCCGATTTATTTATATATATATCTATATCGATTTAATCGGTCGATGAATATACGTTTAGTTTATTTAAGTATATTACTCCTACTATTTAAAAATAATTATTTAATATTATTTTCTTAGAAGTTAAGGTCTATTAACGCGTTAGTAAAATATTATAACGAATAATTTAAAATTACGATATAGTTATCGGTTTATAACTACGAATCCTAGTTTAGTTTAATTATTAGAATTCGATATAGACTTAAGCCTCTATTATACGATCGTTAAAAATAAAAATACGCGATAATTAAGATAATATTATAGTAAACCTACTAGTAAAAACGCCGAAAATAACTCGACGTTATACTTTACGAAGAATTATATAACGTAATATAAAAAGATAGGAAAATCTCTAGTTCTCTTAAAGAAAAGTATTAATTTATTCCTAGGTCACCGATCGCCTAACTTCTATATATAATTAAGAATTATTTCAAGGAGCTAGGGAGGATTCCTTATATAATTAAATAAAAAAAGTCTATAACGCCCGTAATAATACCTTAATAAAATAAAGTATACCCGTTTCTTATAATTAATATTAGTACGTCTAGAACTTTATATATCGTCCCTCGGAAATACCTAGCGATAATTTAAACGTCGATATATTAGATATTAACCCGGTCGATTATTAACGAGACTTTAGTCTTCTATTAATATCTCTCTATAAATCTATTTAAACCGCGCGTAATCTTAATTAAGGTTTAAAAAGTCTATTAATATCTCCTCGGAATAAACTAGGATAAATTATATATAATTATAAATGAAATTTTTAGCCTTTATCGTAGTCTCCCCGCGAGTAGTTAATTTACTCTACTCGCTATATATCCTCTTATTTATATAGCGCGAGTGACTCTAATAAATACTAATCCCTATATATAACGATTATTAAGGATATAAATAATCTATATTAAAACGTAATAAAAGGTATTAATAAAATAAAGAACCTCTTTAATAAATAATCTAATTAGGAATTAAATTACGTCGCTATTATTAAGAATTTACGAGATTAATAAAATCGTAGGTTTAAGAAACTAAAAGAATTACTCGAAGGATTTATTAATATCCGTCCTAAGTAAGATAATAACGATACGAGGAATATTCTATATTTAGAAAAGACGATTAAGGAAGAGATATATTAATATTATAATCTTCCCCTTAATTATATCTTATTTATTAATTAATATATTATAGTAATTAATAATTACTACTTTAATTAAAGAAGTTAAAGAGTTACGCGAGAAAGCTAAAATCGATAACGATAAAGTTATCGAGACTAGGGAAGATATTAAAAGGTTTCTAAATTAAATATTCAAATAAATTAACGAGACGTGGATTTCTACCGCGAACTTTTTATAATAAACGAGTTTTAAGGTAATCGTAGTTAACTAGAAATAACGTAAAACGGATGAGATAAAGGAGAAGGTATTAACGTTATCGAAGGACTTAACGACGTTAAGAATTAAGAGATTTAAAGAAATTAAGGGTTAAGGGTTTATAGATTAAATATAAAAAATTAAAACGAATAAATAATACCTTAAGGTATAGGAGTAGATATTTTAAAATTAATATATATATTATAGAATATATAATCTAGTTTTATAAATAGTAATCGCTAAATATTATTACTTCTTATAAATCGAGTGAATTTTAATATAATTATATTCGTTCTCCCCGCCGAAATCGATAAGGAGTAAATATATAGTTATTAACTTATTAGAGTAGAAATATAGTTATAGGTTATAAGCGATAAGAGTTAAAATATATTTATAAACTATAGGAGCGGGTACGCGGTTATAAAAATAGATATATAATTATAGAAACTAGTATACGGCCACGGGTTATAAGAGTAGATATATTATTAATAACTATAAGAGTGGGTATATAGTTGTGAGAGTTAGTATACGACTAGTAGCCGTGGGAGTAAATATTTATAAACTATAATTATATATTTACTCTCGTGGCCATTAACTATATACCCGCTAGTAATCGTCGGCGATTATATACTAGAATCTAGTTTTACCCTAGTACCGATAGGGACTAACGCCGGGTTTAAGACGTCGTTTTAATATCGTCGTATTTATTTAAAACTACCCCGTAATAGATCGCCTCTTTTAAATAATAAACGTTAACGTCCTCGTTAATATATAGGTAAATAGGATATCGTAAAATAATAACGTAATTAACTTCTATATATAGAAAATAAATAAATATAATATATTCCTAACTCTTAAATAATCGGTGCGGAGTAGATATAAGTAGGAAGTGTTTTAATTAATTTAAAAACCGGCCCGTATTGAAAGAGTCTTAATATTTAATATAGAGCCGTAAAAGTCCTAAATACTTACTTTTATAAATTAATATTAATATACGATAATAAGGTAAGGCGATAGGGAGGTTATAAAATAATATAAATAAATAACAATAATAGTTATAGTATTAATAAACTAGGGGCGAAAACGTTTAGTATTATAAAAATATTAATTATAAAGGACTAAAGACCGGAGTAGTCGACTTCTTTATATATAAAGGTAAGATCTAGGCGTAAATCTTAACATAATCCTAACCGGGGTAAAAGTAGTCGTTTAGCGATATCTTTATAACTAGTAATATAATAATATTTTCGCGCGAGGTTAATCCGGATCTAGCTAGATTAAAAACTGAGTTATTTATATAATATCGAGTATATTTACCTTATTCGGGGTAGTAGTAGTTATAGTTAATTATATTATATATAATCCCCCGCTTTTACTTTTACTAAAGTAGTTACCGAGGTAGTTACTACTACTCGAAGAGTAATTACTACGTGATAGTACTATTAAAGGAGGCGGTAGTATTAACTTAAATATTAAATTAAATATTAGGTAGTTACTAAACTAACTATTATTATTACTAGATTAACTACTACTTATCTAAAAACTCGACGACGTTATCGTCCGAGGTATACTCTTCCCGACTATTAAAGTAGTTATTATTACTACTATTAATTATCGAGTTAAAGTTATATTTGGCTCTATTGAAGCTATATCTATTCTATTTCCTTTTATATATATTAAGAAATTTATTATTATATTAACTATAGTAGCTTCGGTTACCGGGTCGGCTATAATACCCGGTATTTAACATTATCGGGTAATACTAAGAGTCGAAAGTATAGTATTATAATATCTACTAATAAGTAAATAAAATAGGAGGTAAGGTAACTAACTATATAGATATTAACTAATAAAGCGAATAAGAGTCTTAATAAATAATATATCGAGTAACTATATATAGCGTTTCGTATTAAGAGGTTAATTTCTTCTAAAGTATAGAATTTCTAGAAGAGGGTTCTTTTATTATTTAATAAAAGGCTACGATACTATAAAGGCCTAATAAAGAGTTCGATAACTCGACGGTAGTAGATAGGTTTAAATAAATAACGTAGTTAGTTGTAGGTAAACGAATCTCGCGGTACGGAGCTAATTTTAAATCTTAAAGGGAGTTATAAGCGACGGATAAATAAACGGAAGCGTCTATAAAGATATACGACTATCGATATAATCGATATAAACCGTTACTACTATTTATTAGGGTACGTATACTATTTATTCAAATTTATAGTTTATAGTAATAGTGATTATATACTAGAATCTAGTATTACCTTAGTACCGAATAGGCCTAGCGCCGGGTTTAAGACGCCGTTTTAATATAATAATATTTATTTAAAATCACCCCGTAATAAATAAAGCCATCGGTTATTAGTTATGAAAATAGACCCTACTATATATACTCTAGGCGGTTATAGAGTCATGACCTAGATAATACGCATTCCTTTTATTATAGAAATAAATCTTATTACTATATATACTCTAAGCCATTACAAAGTTATGGCCTAGATAATAGATATATAAAAAACTATAATATTACGAAACCCTATTACGCGTTATTTAAATCGTTATAAAATAACGGCTTAGATATTATAGTTATAGAAAACTATATATAATTTAAAAGATTATAAAATAACGGGCTAGATATTTAGGAATAATAAAGAAAATATTCTCGTTTATTATTATCTTAGTTTTATTTTCTAGTTACTAATTTATTTCCCTACTTAATATTTACCTTTACGTAAGAGTTAGATATCGAAGAATAATTACCTCGTTAGCGAATTAAAGAGTTTATATCGTAGCTTTCTCGTCCTCTAAAAGGGGGTTTACGTTAACGAGGAATAAGATTTTCGACTTCTTTTTAAATACTTCCCTTAGAAACTTCGTTAACTATTAAATTATTAAGGCGAGTTTATATTAAATAGGGTATAAATTCATTAAAGTATTAACCGTTATACGAGCTTTAATAGTCGTATAGCTTTTAAATATATAATGAAGATCTAACCGACTTTTAATAATATACTTTATTTCTTTATTATAGTTTAAATCGGTAGAATTTTACGAAAGGCGTTTACTACCTATAAGATCGAGGAAATATACCTTCGATTCGATAAACTTAGTGGTCTTCGTCTAGTACCGTAATAGATAAAATATATAAATTATATAACTCCGCGAGGAGATATCGTTTTTGGTCGTTTTATTAATTCGTCGTTTACGGTAAATAGTCTTTAATATAGATTTAAGGGTTTAAGTAGAGCTCGCGTTTTAATTAACCTAACTTTATACGAGGGTTATTTATAGTAATAACTTGATAATGATTTTAGAGAGATACGATTAAGAGTTATTAACGAGAAGATCCTTGAGTTCTTTTAAATAATTCTTTAGCGCCGAGTATATAATAAAATAATACTATCCCTATACTTCTAGTATCGATAAATAATCGAATATCTAGATAGCCGTAGAAATAACGATAGTGTATAGTTTATTAAATATAGTATAAGACTTACCGGCGTTACTTTAACCGTTTATTATAATATAGATATTATATCCCTTTAATATAGCGGCGATTACTAGTATAATTTACTCGAATAGATCCTCGTTAGAGGAGAATAAATTAAAGACGTAATGAAATTTAAATATATAAACCTCCGGTATTACTTTACCGTTATAATTGGTTTTATTATTACGGATCTTTATTATACTACCCCGATTAATAGGATATCGGATTTAAGTAAAAACTCGATTTATATTATTCTTTATATACCTTTATACGCGTACTATAGTCTAAATATCGTTAGTAACTAAGAAAAACTCTTTCGTAATTTTACTATATCTTTTTAAATAAGATTTATATTAAGTTTTAAATTCGTCGTTCCCTTCTATATATTTAACGTCTCTTTTATTTAAGGCGTCGATCGTCGCGATTTAAATTTCGATCGTCTTTTTAATTTATAAGAGTTATAGTGTAATCTAGTCGTATCTTTTCTAATGAAATTCGATTATCTTTATCGGACTCGGAGGTTATGAAACGGACGTACTCTAGCGTAGTCTCGGACTCTTTAAATTATTAAATATTGTATCGGTATATATAGAGACCTCTCTTATAGTTTTTATACGCCCTAGATTATTTTAAAAATAAACGTTAAAGTAGTAATTAAGAAAGCCGTCTTAATAGAGCGGAGATTTTTATATTACGTAGTTAGATATTTATTAAAGGCCTGAAATAACGACCTTAAGCTTTTATAATTCTAGTATAACTTTAAGGAGCTCTTTCTTAAGACCCGTAGCGGTATTATTATATAATTTATTTAGTACTTTATCCCGATACGATATAGGCTAGGATATATTATCGAGTAGAGAAGAGGGATTCTATACCCGCGCCTTATATATCTACCGATAAAGACGTAGAGTAGTAGTATAGTATAGAGTTTAAGGTTAATTCACTATACTATAAAGTATTAAAGAAACAGTGTATTTAATCGTATTAAAGGCGAAGTTTCTATAGATTACCTTAGTTAATATAATATTCGTACTAGATAAATATAGTCTTAAGACTCGATAATAAGTTATATTAAGAGAATTATAAGAACTTCTAAATAGAAAAGTGATTCTTTAATCTATATTAAATATAAGGCCTACTTTAAATATTACGCGCCTACGTCGAGGCCTACCTTAACTACTAAAATAGTTATTAATACTACTAGTTAAACGCGTAATATTACTATCTTTATTATTACTCGAACTAGAAAGCCTAAGAAATATTCGTTATATTTTAAAACGAGTTACCCTATAGCCTCGAAGACTATAACTAAACCCGTTATAAATACTATTAACTCGGCCGCGTAGAGGAGGACTTACGGAAGGCCCTTTATAAATATTAATAATATTATAATATATAGGATAATAGGCTAGCGTTTACGCCGGGAATATAGACTTTATTATACGCGTGTACCGCGTTAACGGTTAGGATAGTCTATATATTATCGTCGCGAAGACGTTATTCTAACTCCTCTCTCCCTCTTAAATCCGATAGAGTATATTATTAAAGTAGAGCTTAAAGTCCCTAGATTAAAAACTCTTAGTATTTAGTTACTAGTATAGGAGAAGCTTGGATTATATATACTATAGTCTCCGAATCGAGCGCTAGTATTCTAGTAAGAGATCGTAAAGTTATTACTAAAGTAGCGGTATATATTAATCGATAGTACTACGCTTAATACGGAAGCGATTTAAAAAGAATTTATAAATAGAGGGAGATAGGGAATAGGCGAAGATATTAAATATTATTAAATAATCGCGGTAGATAAAGCGGGGAGGTAGGAAATAAAGAATAAACGGGAATACTAAATATTATTAAAGAGTTATAGTAAATAAAGCCGGAGGAGGAGGGAATTAAAATATATCTTTATTCTTAACGTATAGAACCCTTTAAATAATATTGATTATTAAAAATAAAATCGAGATATATAGGGAAGGAGAGGGCTTTAAGATAAAGATTAATTAATAACTTAAACTAAATCTATAAGTCTACCGCGAATAATATAACTATATTAAGATATAAACCGTACTAGTATTAAAGCGCGTAAATAAAGCCTTAACGATATTATCCGTAATTTTAATAAACTTATAAAGATACTAACCGGTAATTATATAATAAAGTAGGAATAACTAAGAAACGACGTACTAAGCCGTCTCGTATAGATCGAGTACTAATTTATAGTAGACTTATTCAAATATTAACCGATAAGAGAGTTAATATAATAGTGTTAATAACTCTTCACTATAATACTAATTATATTTTAGGATATAGCCGTACTTTTTATAAATTTAAAAGATATTTTTATTTAAGAGTAAAAAGATACCTTCGGTAAATTAATATAATATTTTAATATCTCCGGTAACGACGATATTACTATAGAAAACGAAGACGACGAAAGTAGTAATAACTTTAAAGATAATAACTTTAAAAAGAATAAAAGATCTCTAGCCTCTCTATAGTAACGCTTTCTACATTTAAATACTTTAACGCTCGCTATAACTATTTAATAATATTTAAAGACTTATAGTATAAATCCCGAGTTGTATTTTCATAACGATAGAGCTCTACCGAAGAATATATTTAATCTTATTAGTCGATACTATACTAACGATAGATTTATAGCGAGTTATTAATATACTTTTACTCTAAAAAGCCGGTAATTAAAAGACGCGTCTCGGTAGTATTTTAGTATATTAATATTCTTCGATCTCGTTTAGTTTATTAAACCTAAGGGCTCTAGACGAGTAGAGTATTTAATATTAAAAGAGGTCAAATAATTCCTCGGGCCTATAGTTAAGACGGGAGTTATATTAAATAAAGAAGTTTAGAAATAATTGAATAAATAAAGTCGTAATAATAAGAAGGTATATATTCTCTATTATAAATTCGGTCCTAAGTATCTTTTCTTCCTAAACGGCTATATAACTATGAATTTATAAACGAACTTATATCTAGCGGTCTTTATAAGAATATACTAACCCTTATTATAATTTATCGAATAAATTCTCCGTGAAGAGTTTATATATTAATTAGGCTTTTAAATATCTAATATAATTAGGCCTTAAGGAAGAAATAACCGAGTTTAATATTAACGAGTTAGGCTCTAGAATTCGTAGTCTTTTAATTAAACCTTTTAGGGACGTAAAGTCTAGTCGGTACTCGAGGCGTAATCGAAGCGATATTAATTAAAATATAAAGACTTTAGTTAGCGAAGTAAAGGGCGGTAATTTCTTAAATCGTTAAAAATATTAAGTATTATAGTATTATTATCCCGTAGAACTTAATATTATTAGTCCACTAAACTTCTAACCTACTAACGTCTTTTAAGACTCTTTAACTTATCGTTCCGATTTTTAAATTAGAGGCGATATTATCTAAACACTTTAATAAATCGTCGTCGATAGAATATAATAAAGTAGAACTAAGTGGGTAGTTTAGATTAATACGGTTATATTAATAAATAAGTACTAATAATAGTATTTAAAACTTATAAGAGTAATTAACTCGGCCTAAGGTAACTAAGTAATTAACTAGATTCGAGATAACGTACTCGAGACGTATAAATATTAAACTTCTTATTTAACTAGTATAGTAAATCTATAGTCGATAAATTTATATTAAATAAGAAATACTCTTTAAGAGATATTTCGGGAGCCCTTTTATAATAAGTTATCGGTTAGTAAATCTCTACCCGTATTAACGAAATATGAAATACTCTTTAAAGTAGATTTCGGGAGCTATAATATAATAAACCATTAATCGTTATATCCTTTATATATAAGGCGTTAGAGAAATTATAATTTATCTTCCGCTAGGTTATTCAACTAACGATAATCTATAGACGGGCGACGATATTTTATTAATCTCATAATATTCCCGTTAAACTCTGCGATTAAAATATAAATATTTTACTCTCTAGTCGTATCCCGAGGATAAGACTTTTTATCCTAAAAGTTAATAATCATCTCGAGTCTCTATCGTCGTTCGTTATATTATATATCCCTCGATAAATCGAATAAAAAAGGCGGAATCGCTGATAAAGCGAGGGGTCTTTATTAATATAGACTTTAAATATCCTAGGTACTACTTTTAACCTAGTTCTCCGAATTTATTTTAGTTTATTTACTTCCGCCTAGTTTTTATAATCCCTATTAATATACCTACGAGATAAAAGCGGGGTATTTCTTATAACTTCTACCGAATTCTTCGCCTTTTTAATATTTATTATAAAGAAACGTAGCCGTTAAAGATTAATATAAATATTATATCTTTATTATTAGAGTTACTACGCGCGTTACTTTAAAGCGTTATCGATAATATTGATTTTAAGTTATAAAGATACCCCCTCTTATACTCTTACTACTTATTTTAATCGGTATAGTAGTATATTATTTACTTTAAACCTCGGCTAGGCTTTTTTTCCTAGTTAACTCGATAACTAACTTCGCTATACTTCTTTATATATTAATATACGTACTTTATAAAACTCTCCTAATTTATCGTACTCCTAGATAACTCTAGAGGTCGTTATTATAATTCTATTAATATAGAACGGGGGCGTTAAGAGGTTTAATATATTTATTTATTCGTTAGAAACCGGATTAACGCCGGAGTATTAAACTAGATATATACGATATAGCGGATACTAGCGTTCCTCTACGGTCTAGTCTAATAAGTCGGCTATACGGAGGAGCGGTAGTACGAGTACCGGCGAAACTACGTAATTAGAATAATATTTAATACCTAGTATTACTATCAATATCATAAATAAATTAAATAGTAACTTACTACTAAGGGTAAATCTCTAACCGTAGATACTATTATCTTTATCTAACGTTTTATATACGAGTGTTAATATAATAATAGGACGGGTACAGTTATTATAAAGTTCTAAGGAAAAGAATCTTTATATATTTATCTAAATTAAAAAGAGTTAGTCGAATATATCGAGTCTTAGCGAGCGTAAACGATAGTTTATAAAAACGGAATACTTAAATAATATACTTTAATAGAGTAGATTAGGTTTAAATTATCTTTACCGGTACTACCCCTAAGAGTTTAAATCCTATCTTTTACGTATATACTAATATTAACTTAATTATAATATAGGGTATAATAAAGTAGATTAGAAACTAATAATATATATAATAATATATAATATTTAGATATCTTTAATAGTAGAGAAATTTAAATATACCGCGACTTTATTAAAATTCGTTAGTCGGAGCCCCTAGTACTTTATAATCTAGTAATTTATATAATATTTCTCCTTCTTTAATTATCCTAGTCCCTTTATCCTCTCTTCTAGTACTATTTTTATTAATTATACCTTTAAGACCCTCTAGTGTCGGTAGTACTCTACGTATTAAGAGGAGGGTTTTCGAATGAATCTAAATCGTTCTTTACCGTCGCGTTATCTACCGATATCCTACCGGAGTCGTCGTAGTAAATGTAGTAAAAAAGAGCCCTACGAATTCCTTAAGAAATAAAACGACGAGTGATTTTATAGACTAGATAAAGTATCTAAATAACGACTATAAAAAAGACGTAACCGTCTATAATTACTATAGCGTATATAAGACTAATAAAGTATATTATAGTAATCGGATTAGTAATTATAATAAGCGTTATTTTTATAAAATTTATTATATATATAAAAGAGGAATATAACTCTTAGACTCGTTTTATAATAATAGCGTAATCGGCGTAAAGTAAAGCCTAACTAGTATATATTATTTTCGTAATTCGTTAAGATATTTATTAAAGGAAGTAATATAGTTTCTATTAATTATAAGCCGGGTAAAGAGGTAATAAATTTTAAATAACGTACCCGGGATAAAATACGAAAAATACCGAAAATAAAGTCTCCGAAGACCTCTATAAAACGCAGTCCTTTAACTATATAAATAATATATAGAAATATTCGTATTATAAAGACGATAGTTATTTAGATACTAAGGATATTTATAAAATACCGCGATATCTATTAAAGAAAGAGGTAAGATTTCTAATATTCGTTAACGAGCTAAAAAGATATATATCTATATAAAATACCTATAGTAGTACTCGAAAGGTATAAGTAATAACTTTATTTATAATTTTTACTATACTTATTATCGAGAGTTTAATAATAGTAATCGTCGAAGAGTCGAGATTATAAATCGAGAATATCGCGAGTAAAATAACTATTAATACCGTAGAGATTATAATTACTAGCGTCGCGAGTAGAAGTCGTTTTATATTTTATAATATATTTAAAGTAAGATATAATTAGAGGATAAAGTATATACGAGTAAAATACTTTTAAAAGTGTAAATCTTAGAGTAGTAATTAAATAATCTAAACTTTATAATAAATAATAGTGAGTACGTTAATTTAATATAAGGATAAAAGTAATATAAAGGAGGAGCGGAGGATCTAGAGGATAATTATTAAGAGATCCCGATAATATTTTAAATTTCCCTATTTTTGATAGATTTCGGGATTCTAATTTATCGGGAAAAATTTATAATATTATAAATACTAGAGTGTAATCCCCTCGTTTTTCTTATTTACTTTTAAAAGCTTAAGGTAGAAGGCGTTCATTTCGTTTAAATTATCGATAGTATAGATTATTAATACGGATTATCTTAAAAGTTATTCGGATATATAGAGTATAAGGGGACCGTCGCTATAAAGTTAATAAATTATATCCACTAGAATATAAACGTACCGGAACTTTCGAAAGAAAGTTATTAACCGGGTATTAAGAGCTAGGTAGATATTATTTATAAGAAACCTCGGTGAAGAAAAAATACGTTTATTATCTACGACTTAGTAATAGTTTAAATATTCTCTTATTATACGTAAAATACCTAGCCTATAATCTCTTTATAACGAAGACTCACCGTTTCCTTTCCGTTTATAGAGTTTTTAAAATAATCTTTCTAGAGTCTAAAGTAACTACTGGTAGAGGTTTCGACCTTAGAGCCCGTATCCGTATAAAGCGCGTCTTCTACCTAGGTTACGAATTTCTCTAAAAGGTCCGATAAATCTTTAATATATTTCTCGTAGTTAATACTCTTTTGGATAACGGACCGATTTTATATTTCTAGAGCCTCTACTTTCTTCTAATACTACGTATTCTTTTAATAAATACGTTTTTATATTTTTATTTTTAAGGCCTTTACCTTTACCTAGGACTACGTAATTTATTTAAAGACGCGTCTTTACTATTATATTTCTAGAGCTTCTACTTTTACTAAGTATTAAATATCTTATTCGAGGGCGCTTTTTCGTAACACTCGTAGCTATTACTATAGTCTCTATATTTAATCGAGAGAGGATATAAAGGTAGTAGGCTCTAGCGCGCCTTTACTTTTAAAATTAGGATTTAATTAATTTAATATTAATAGGGAAAGAACTAGTAGGGGTGGTATTTTTAAATATCTAAAAGATTTAAAGAGTAAATCGTTTAAAGAGGGGAGTTATAACCTTTAATAATATTAATTAATAACGAAGTTATTAATATATAGTTAACCCTTATAGTTAGAAATACTTATAGGTAGAAAACAGCTTAAGGGAATAATAATTCCTTATACTCTAGGTATTATACCCGATTAATTAGGCCTAATTTTATTATTTTCGTATTAAGAGATCTACGCGGTTAGAGCCGCGTTAAAGCGCTTTCTTAATAAATACCGTACTTTATAATTTATATTACGTTATAACGTAAAGAAAACGCCTAAAGATATATTCGCTTAAACTTTACGTAATATTAATAATAATATCGAGCCGGTATTATTAACTCTATTTAAATAAGTAAAAAAACTAGAGCCTTCTCCCTACTAGAGGAAGAAGTCTCGAATATCGTTTATTATAACTAGGCTAGCTTTTCTAGCTTCGTTTATACTATTAATTTAAATATTCTAGTTACTAGTAATTTATTAATAACTTATTTTAGACTCCCTTCTTATTATTATATTTTATAATAACACCGCCTTCCGCCTTCTACGTAGTTTTAACTACTCTTCCTCTTATAAAGAGATACTACTTTTAATAAACGGAATCGAGGTTATAATTTCTTAAGGTAGTTAAAAAAACGATCGTTTAATCTCTTATATTATTAGGGGTTTCCTATATACGATAAGGAAAATTACGAAATCCGGGAAATACTTTTATCTAGAAGATACTCTTCCTTTAATATTTATAGCGGAGACGTATACCCGTAAAATAATAGATTCCCTTAACGTCTCTTATATACTATACGTCGATACTCGGTCTCGAATTATATCCGCGTATTCCGGTATAAAGGTTAGTTTAGTCGAGGTTATAAAAATAATATCCTTCCTACTCTTTAAATCTCTTAAAGATCTTTTAATATTAAAAAATTAACTAGACCTTAAAATAATAAAAAGTTATATTCGCGAGTAAAAGAGGATAGAGAACTGATTAATTGTACTTTATACGGTCGATTTAGACCTATAGGGCGGATAAGAAGTTATTTAATCGGAGATTTATTAATTTATCCGATTTAAAGTAGAGATAAAGTCTTTTTATTAAAACACTATCGTCTCGCTTCGGGGAGGTTAACTCGATAAGAATTTTAAATATATTATATTCGATTCTAAAACGTTCCGGTAGTTTATTCTAGATACGGTTATAAAAAGTATTAAAAACGATATAGAAGTATAAAAGTTTAACGAGTACTTCGGGAGCTAAAAATAATCCGCTTATAATATTTAGATTTAATATAGGTAATACTTTAATACTTAACCGAGTAGAAGTATATATATATTAATTTTATTATTATTAAATACTAGAACTAGATTTAAATAGGAAAGTTTCTTTTTTAACTAGCCGGTAATCCGTCGGAATCCTTCACTTCTAAAGATTAACACTCGTTATATATTTATTTAAAGTATATATTTTATAAAGAGTCGAGCCCCTTCGATAAAGACCCCCTTCTTAATTATACCGATTAATATATTAACTCTCGAATTTTATCCGGATAGATTTTTTTATTTATTTTAACTTCTTCCCGACTTTACCCGATAAAGCCTAATTTCCTTATATAGAGGTCGAGGTATTTTTTTTAGGGTTACCTACTTTCTTTATAAAAAATTTAATTAAAAGGCGGAATATAAAATAATAATACGATTTACGAGCGAACTCTTTTATTATTTATTTTTTTCTCCTCCTCTCTTTACGTTACCTAAGCCTTTAATATAAAACTCGTATAAAGATAATCGTAGCGCGCGGTCTTAAGGTTTTCCCTTTTTTATAATTATTTACTTTTTTTTACTTCCTATTTTATCCTTAGATCTTTATATTATTAAATAATTAATTTTAATACTTAATAATTTCTTAAACTCTTAATTTTATACTTATATCCAAAATTCTATAGCGTTTATATAACGTCTTTTATAATCGTATAATAATATACTTTCGCGAATTTTAAATTACCGGCGGTATTTTAAAGACCTTTAATACGTATTTTCGGAGTATCTTTATTTATTAATTTAATAATATACTCGTAGACCGATCCATTCTAGAAATTAATAAGAAAGTTAAACGGATCTAGTATCTCGTTAATTATAAAAGGCCCGCCGATTTTTATAATTTAGTTTTAACTAGAGCCTTTAGTATTATTAAAAGTCTTAGGTTACGAATTTAAAATTTTCGCCGTTTCCTATCGAAAATAATTACTACTATTATAACCGAGAGTTATAGAAACTTTTCGAAATTCTTTCTCGTCGAGGTAAATCGTAAACTCGGAAGGAAAAAATAGGTATAAAAGATATACCTCGGAGTATATTAGAATTTACGAAACACCGGTACTACTAAATATAATATACGGAACCGAACCAAATATTATATCGTTAATAAATATTTATATTTAATACGACGGTTTTATTAATAAAGAATATAGTACCCCCGTATAACCTAAATATAAAGAAATATCTAAGAGTCGTAATAATACGTAGACTACGTTTTACGTTTAATTAAAGTAAATATTTATTAATAATATCCGATCTTAATCCTACTTCTCTTTTTATTCGGTTATTTATAAATATCGCACGATTATAAAATTCCTAAAAGGATATCTACTATTTAATAGTAATAGTACCAAACTTTTTATATTTCTATATTATTAGTTAAAATAATTATAAAGTTAATTAAGCCCCCCGAGTTTATTCGGAGGACTCCTAAACTCTCGTCTATTATAATTCTAAATATTATCGCTTTATTTCTATAGAGAATCGTTTTAAAGTAGATCGAATAACGTAGTCGGGTCTAATAAATTCTTTAAAATCGAGTCGGTATATTATAAAACCTTCGTTACTAAAGATCGTATTTTTTTAATAAAATTCTTAAATCCCTCTTTACCTTTATATCTAAATTCCTTTATTCTATTATTAATTTTAAGACCCTATTTACGGTCTTATCTAGTAACTTTATCGCGAGGGAAAGTATACTAGATTAATAAATCTTCGTATAATTATTATATAAATTAATACTACATACTTATCCTCTTAAACGGGTTCTCGTCCTTTTTCTAATATATCTCGAACTTACGATATCTAATCCTATAATACGAGGCTTTATACTCGATTAATAGAGGAATTAAAAACCGTAGTATAAAATCGGCTATAAGGGGTTAAATAGGATTAAAGTAGAATTATACGTTTTATTTCTTAAAGGAGGTAAGGAAACCCCGTAGATACGTGATAACATTCATTAATATAATATATATAGGAGATACCGAAGTTAGACGTAGGTTTATTATCGATTCCGGTTTATAACCTAATATCTTAGACCCTATAATTAGATTCTTATATATATTATCCTATTAAACTATAACCTTAAATAACTATTTAATCGCCGGCTTAAAATTATCTATATAAACTATAAACGGGTAGATTTATAACGGAAGGCGAGAGATAAACGGTAAAGTACTACCGTTTATATATAACGATTATCCTTTAAGATAACTCTTCCCGTAGATTCGTCGTAGGATAATTATTATATAATCCGGTATATTCTTTATATTAATAATAAAGAGCTCTACCTTAAAGGAATCGTTTATCTTTAAAAAATTATATTTATAATTACGTAGCCGACTCGTAAAATCTAAATTAATAATTTTCTTAAGGAATAACTAGATAGATAAATATTTTATATCGAATATTAACGAAGGAATTCCGCGATTATATTCTATAAACTACTACTATAATCTTATCGACGATATCTTCGAGAATAATAAGTCGTCGTTATATTTATTATTAAAGAATACGTTATTTATATAGGTACCTTCCGCACCTATTAATTATATTAATATACTTTATATCGAACGTAGTAGAAAAGGCTCTTACTTTCGACGAACAGTATTTCTATATTTTAAAATATTCTGAAAATCCGTCTCTCTTTTTAAAATCCTATATAAATTACTTAGGAGGTATTCTTTAACGTAGAAATTAATCTCGTAGCGAAGGCGGAATCTTATCGTTATATTTATAGTATAGACTCTAACGAAGACTCTTAGGATTAATCGAAGAAAGTTATATTACCGTCGTTATAAAGATTAAATAATAGATACGGCCTTTAAAGTATATAGTTAAGGTAGTAGAGAAGAATACGAAGTAAATACGAATTAAATAATTAATTAAATATTAAATACCCGTTAATATAGACTAAGAAATAAAGTATTCGGGTTTATAATAATATTAAAGATATTATCCTAAATAAAGTATTAAATAAACTATATATAGTACTATAAACTAGTTTTAAAGAGGAAATACTTTAGAAATTAAAATTTATATTAAGGGTGTTACGTTAAGTCTTAAATAGCGCTGAATCTCTATTAATATTAAACTTTAGTAGTATTAATAAAGCCTTAACTTAATTTGATTTAATTCTAATATTAAGATAATAATAAATTATTACTCCCGCTCGTTATTTTTTACCGAGTTAATTCATCCGCGAAAGAATATCGTACGATCTATAAATTATTATTATCTTCTATAGCGACCTTTATAAACTTTTCGTATAATACGGCTATAATTCGAATACCGCCTAATTATTGATTTAATTACTATATTATATCACTAGTCCCGAAGTTAGAGATATTATATTTAATTATAATAGTACCTCGTTCTTTATTAGATTTTTGAATTTTAATTTTTAAATCCGTACCTTTACCGTCTAAAAGCTCTTTTATTAAAAAGAACTAATATTTATCTCTAACGATAAGAAAAACGGTACCTTTATAACGTAACCGAGCCGACTCTAAATTATTCCTAGGTATTTTAAAAAATAACGCGAAGGTTATACCGTTAATTCGATTAACTCCTACTCTTAATACTCGAAGTCGTACGACTCGACTTCCGTAGCTAGGTTATTAATTATATAACTTTAAAAATTAGGGTTATTATATCTTACTTTTATTTATACTAATTATCGAGAGTAATATTAAATTTCAGGCGATAAAAAGGAGGGAAGCTTTTCTATTTATATCTCTATATCTCTATTATATCTATATAAATAAAGTATATTATTAGTAATATACGAGAGATTTAGTAATATTAGTTATAAAGAAGCCGTCCTATAATAGAGCCGCTTTAATATTTATTATCGTAGTTAATTATATTTTATAACGTACCTAGAACGCCCTCTTTATTAATATAATCGTTTATTAATAATACTACTAGTCTATAAAGAGATATAATATATTTATATATCCCTTAGAGACCCTTATATATCTAAAATATATATATTAGATTCGAAAAATTAGTAGTAACCGATAGATACGGAAAAAAGTCTAGTATTTACTCTTTACCTTCACGTTAAAATAATAAAATAAGTTAATCTTTAGATAATTTAAATATTCCGGGGTTAATATCCTAACCTTCGATATTAAATACATTATCTATAGTTAAATATTAGTATAATATAACAAAGATCGTTAATACCTTATATAAATATTACGCTATTATAGTATTACCTAGTTCGTTATATATATTATCTTCGTTATAATAGGGAGAGCCAGCTTTTATTACAGTACGTCGTCGGGTTAATATTAAACTAGATTTATTTTTATTTAAACCCCGTAGGGTTTAACTAAGTTTTTATATTTATATTAATAATCTATAGCCGGGGGTAACTTTCTTATCTCGTTAACGACCGGGGCGAGATCTTACTATATCTATAAAATTATCTATTTCTACTTTATTATAGTCGGAGTCTCGTAAATCGTCGTTAATTATAATATCCTCGTTAATATAATTAATAGGCTTTCGCCGTTTTAGTAGTAGTATTATCTAGTAAATTAAAGAGGGAGGGTAGTATATTACTAATATTAAAATAGTCGGAGAATCCTAGTATATTTAAGGAAAGAAACTTTAAAAGTAAATCTTAATATAGTAAAAAAGTTTTTAGTATTATTAGCGGGATAATAATAAATACTAGTATATTAAAAGTTAAACGAAGTATATATTTATTTATAGTATATATTATTCTACTTCTCCTAATTTTATTATCCTATAATTTATTATAATTTACCGGCCGAGATACTTTTTACTATTATACCTCTATTTTATAAATTTTATCGACTCTTTAAATTATCTTCTCTAGATATTAAGAAACGAGTAATTAAGGTATTAATATATTTAATTTTATAATCTCTCCCTTAAACGATAATAAACTTTTAATATTACTCGACGTATTTATTAAATTCTCTTTTAGCGTACGTTTTAAAGACGATATTTTTTTTATATTTCGAATTTATAATTTCGTTCTACGGTTTATTAAATTTACCTTAATCGATAATACTCTAGATTATATTAACGACTTCGACGAGAGTACGAGTTACGTAGATCGATTCTAAGTTATTAATTATAAACTTTATAAGAATCTAACGTTAAGAAAATATTTATTATTTAATATTAAAAGTATACTCTCGTAAATCGTTAGTTATTAATACTATCTTATAACCCTCCGTTAATAACGGGCGGTTACTTTTTATATTAAAATATATACCGCCGATCCTTCGATAATAAAGTTTATTTTTAATTTAAATTAGACGATAATCTCTATTATAACTTTAAACGAAGACGATAGTTATAAAGTTTCGGTTAATATTTCTAAAAAATTAAGGTTATTTTCGTCGACGTATAGACTCGATCCCTAGAATATATTATACCGAATACTATTTACTTTACTCCCGGAAATTATCCGACGAGTCCGTTTTTACGCGTAAGGTCGTGGCCTATATATTAATCCTTAAATATTAATTAAATTCTCGAACTAAACTTTAACGACTATATATTCGACTCGTAACCTAAAACCGATAGAAAGTTCTTAATACTTTATAGTATATAAAGCGATAATAGAAATATATAGAGTTATTAAAGAATAATCCGCTGAAACCGGTATAACCGTAGACTTTATCGGTATATAGTCTCGTCTCGCGGATTTTAAATTCCTTATAATGTATATCTCGATAGAAAAGCTATACCGCCTCGTAATACGGTAGTAGTTATATTAATATAAACTCGATATTAAAAATCGAGTTAAAGAGAGTCGGTTAATAAATATTACTATTACTCGCGATTTAAAACTATATTTCTTAAACTCTAATAAATATATTATTTATATTATAAAGAGTAATTTATACCGTTAACCTTATCTAGGTTCGATTTCCTCTTTTATTAATTTATTTTCTTAAATCTCTTTAGTTTAGAACGAATTATTAAGTCTTTCTTCCTACTAGAACGCGAGCTTCTAGACAGTTTTTACGATATAAATAACGTCGAGGAAAACTTCGAACGGCTAAATTTCGCTCCCTATTATATAAAGATAAATACTTAAAGTAACTAGATCCGGTATATATAATAGATTATCGTCGTAAATCTATAACTATAATAAACGGTACCTCGACCGGTACGGAAAATACCTATCTTTTAGGCCGCGGAAAAGATACCGAGGATATTAAACCCGAGACCTAATAACCCTTAGAACGAGAGACGACGTAGTTATAACTTATACACGAAAGTTATAGGCCGCTATTATTATTAATTCTATAATAGTATAATAAAGTAATATACGTATAAATCATCGGCAAGTCCGGAAAAACAGTTCTACAAAATCGCTACTTAATCGGTGCAAAATGCGCATTTTGCAGCCTTGGCAAATCTTGGCGCCAAGAATTTTAAGTTAGAGT
>JAABUS010000263.1_pt1 | contig 95058 bp, 33 predicted proteins | sample 5560161 | NCBI WGS metagenome assembly JAABUS01 (sample SAMN10711885, study PRJNA513376) | rock metagenome | isolation source: Antarctica rocks | place: Antarctica: Victoria Land, Trio Nunatak nord | collected 2016-01-04
ATTTAATTTAATTAATAAATAAATATAGTAGATTATTTTTATATTATATATTACTATTGTGCATTATCTAAAAAATAATTAAAAATCTAAATTTAAACTTATTTTATACTATTTTTAGTATTTTTGGCGTTCTTGACAATTCGATTCGATTTCTAATATTGAAATCGAGAATTAAGTCGAATCGAATCGATTCAATTTTAAAATAATAGAAATTGAATCGAATTTTAAATTGATTTCTAATATTGAAATTGTCGAATCGAATCGATTTTAAAAGTTGGAATCGAAATTTGATTCAACAGTTAATCTAAAAAATATATAGAAATTAAAAAAAATCTTAATTACTATTAGAATTTTTTGAGAAAATTCTATTAAAACAAGATATAGAAATAGTATTTTAATTTTAATTAATTAAAAATTAAAATTGTTTAAACAATATTGTTACGCTAGTACTTTCTACGAAGATATTAAGATAAGTTGTGCTATTGGAGAGATTTGTAGATGTCTTCAAGCAATGCAAGCAATTATTTGGTAACAAAAGTTGCAACTATAGACAATTTCTATATTTAATAAATCTTAAGAGAGATTCAATAAACCAAAGTAACAATAAGTAAAAATCTATAATAAGTTGAATACAATTTATAAGAGAGTTGTATTCTAAGTTTTCTATATACTACGAAAATATTAATTGTTTATTTTGCTTGTTTGTCAAACAATGCGAATATAATTGTTCGTAATGTTTGCTTGTCGAATATAGCGAACATTATACTTAGAATGCTTGCTCTTCGAGTATAACAAATATAATAGCAAGTTCGTCTTAAAGACGTAGAACTTGAATTACTAGTACAATTTAAGTAAGCTCGTAACATTATTCTTCTCTTTTAGAGTTTTTGTCTTGAAATTTAATGTCTTTTTACAATGTCTTCTAGAAAGATTAATACTAGAAACTTTTCTTGTTGAAAAAAAGATTTTTTTGACACTCTAAATTCGATATTTTTAGCAATACGTTCTTGTCGTAATTGTACGATGTCTAGTAAAATCTATTGTATAAATAATAATTTTAAAAAGTGCGTAAAGTGTGTGCGATCTAGTTGTAATTATAATTTGACAATCTTTTTTACTTTAATTAAACGAATCTATAAAGAACAAATGCGCTTAAAGAAAGAAGTGTGCAATGCACGAACTAAGCTAAGTTAACTAGAAAAACAACTAAATTTTCTAAAAAATAAGAAAGAAAAAATAATTATTATAAAGTAAAAAAACATTGACGATCTAAAGATAGATAAAGCGCATTTTGTCAAATTTGTTACAAAGACTTTCGAGTTGCTATTTGATGTATTGTTCGAACAATTTTAACTTTTAATTAATTAGAATTGAAATACTATTTTTATATTTTATTTTAATAAAATTTTCTTAAAAGATTTTGACAATAATTAAGATTCTTTTTTGATTTTTATGTATTCTCTAAAATAAAGTATTCTTTTTACTTAATAAAATACTTTTAATTTTTTTGTTGTAGAATTTTCTTAATCTCGAACTAATTTTTCTTTTGCAAATAAAAATAAAATGTGTTCTATAAAAATATAATTGAGTCTATTGACTTCAACAATAAGATATAAAATACTAAAAATATTTTAATGTTTTTAAATAAATCAAGTTTATAATTGATTAATTTCTTAATTTTTTTAACAAAAAACGATTCGACTTTGACATAATTTAATTTCTTGCTTAACTTTTTTATCTTTAGATTTTTTGTAAAAAGATATATTTTATTTTCTTTCTTTAGTTAAGATGTCGTTTTTCGTTTTTTATTTTAATATTTGATTAACTTTTTTTATATTTTTAAAATGTTGTCGTATATCTTTTTTAGTGTCGCTATTCTTTCGATAGCTAATTGCGTAGACAAATGTGTGCGCTTTTTTTCAAAAAGATTTGATTTCTTGTTATAATTGACGAAGAATAAAATTATCTTAGTAATATTCGAAATTTTTGCATTGAGTGTTAATTGTATTATAGATAAAAATAATATTTAATTGCTATAAGTATTGTTGATATAGTATCTTAAATATTGTTTAAGACTCTAGTTTATTTTTTTTGTTTAATTATTTGTAATCAAGTAATAAACAATAAATATTTAAAGTCTTGTATCTAATATTAGAAGAAGCGTCTTTTAATAGTTAGACGTAAAGAGCTTATCTTTATTACTAGTTAATTCTTTAAATATATCGTAATATCGTATAAGTCAATTTAATATAATATATTCTAGTTATTTTGCGTTGAACTTCTCTTTGTATGCGATAATATATAAGTACTTAATAAGCTTATTAATTATTATTAGTATCGAATTATATTTGTCTTTAATTGCTAGATCTATCGATTTTAGCAATTTAATAATAAAGTTTATTGTAACTTTATTCTATAACGATTTAAATAATTTTTAATATTAAATTTTGTTATAGTTCGCATGTGTATTATGTTTGTTTTGCTAATAACTAAGATATTGTTTAATGTATGTTTCGACAACTTGTCTTATATATAGAAATTAACAATGTTGACGTAAAAGCTAAAGAGTTTTTGTTACTTTCGAATGCTTTTGTAGTAATTTATTATAGTATTTTTTATATATTTGTCGATCTTATTAATAAATATTTGAAGTTTTCTTTTCTTTATTAAAAACTCTTTTGTATTATTTTGAAATATTTGTAATGTAGCATTTAGCTCGTGTTTGTTTGTTAACAATAATTTGTTTTTGTTAATCTTAAGTATGTTAGAATTGAACAATTTTTTCGTTTTTATATACTTATTTCTTTTATTAAGTGCATCTACTTTACTATTATCTTTGCTTAAAATATAAAATATATTGTATTTTAAACTTATATTGTTCTAGTCTTTTTAATTATTGTACTTGTTTTTTGTTTAGTTGCTTAATAATAATAAAATGCACAAAACTTTTATAATTTGTAAGAATTATAAGTTAAAATAATTTTTTTGTATATATTTTTTATAATTTTAAAAAGACTACTATAGCGAGTAATTTTTTATTGTAAACATTATAGTTTTGTTTAATTAACAAAAGTTTTTTCGAGATATATATTATTAAACATTATATATTATTATACTTTTAATTGTAGTATGCATCGATAGCTAAATCTAATGTGTCGATTTTAATTTTGCTTAACAATTGCGAATTGTATATCTTTAATATTAGTTTTTTTAAGCATTTTAGTTTAAAAACTTAAAATAATTTTTTTTTGTAAATTTTTATATCTATAACGTATTTTTTTTTGTAAAATTTGTCAATAATATCGCGTTTACTAAGTAGTTTTTTATAAACTTCTTGTTGTAGTTTATAAAATCTAAAAAGAATTGTACTTTTTTTATATTTGTTAATAATTTTTATTCTTTAATTGCTTGTAGCTTCTTAAGATTTATGCGTATTTCGTGTTGTTTAATAACAAATTTAAGAAAATTAATTTTCTTTTAATAGAATTCGCATTTCTTTAATTTAAAATATAAGTTTTTTATATTTAGATATTTTAATATTTTAAAGATATAGCTAATATGTTCTTTCAAAATCTTTAAGTAAATTATAATGTTGTTTAAATATATTATAATAAATTGATTCAAATATTGTTGTATTATATTATTAATTATTTCTTGACACGTTGTCGAAACGTTTGTAAGCTTAAACAACATTATTGTGTATTTGTATAATTTATATTGTATACGAAAAGTTATTTTTTACTCTTTCTTTGTTTTTATTCTAATTTGATTGTACGTTTTTTGTAAGTTTAATTTAATAAAGTATTTTGCTTCAAATAATCGATTTTGAAGTTCGCTAATATTAAGTAATAAATATTAATTTTTAATTGTAATATTATTTAACTTTTGATAATTAATATATAAATAAAGAGTTTTATTCTTCTTTAATACAAAGAGAATCAAGTATTTTGTTTATAATTAAAATTTTTTAATAAATTTTTTTTTTTCGTTTTTTGTTAGATATTCGCGAAGTATTTCGAACTTTTTCTCGAACAAAATATATATAAATTTAAATGTAAATTGCTTGTTTAGTTCAAATCTAATTTCGTAATTTTACAATTAATATTTAGAAAAAATCTTTATTGTTTTTTTTTTAAAATAGATGCTTTTAATTGTTGTATATTTGTAATATATACTTTAGCGATTTCTTCGTTGTATTAAATAATTTAAGACTTTTAGAAAATTTGTAATTTTTTTTATTTACTTTAATTTTGTAGTTCGATTAATCTTTGTTAATATTTATTGAATCGAACTTTGTTAAATTGTTTTTTTGCAAAAATGCAAGTTTGTTGTTTGCAATTAATTTTTAACTTAATCTTTTATTTATTATTGAACGCTATTAATATATAGATTAAATATAAATTACGTAATTATATTGCGCAAATTTAAGTATTCGTATATTTTAGATAATTTCTAGATTGTGTTGCTTTAATCAAAATATTTCTAAAACAATATTATAAATAATTATTTTTACTATATTAAAGATTAGTTTCTTGTAATATTGCTAAATAGCTATTAATAGTAACTTTGTTTCTTTATTTATTTTTATATTTTTATCGAATAATAAGTTTCTATTTACAATTACTAGATTGTATGCGTTAAACTTCTTTTAAGTAAAATACTTTTTTCTCTTAAGAAAAGTTTTGATTATAAAATTATTTATTATATTAGAATCGATTATTGCGATAAATTGTCGTCTATTAACTTTAATTAATATAGTAAAATATCGTACGTATATTGTTAAGTTTAGTTGCTATTGTTAAGCTAACATATTGTATTTCTTTAATATATTTTTTATTAAGAAATTTGAACTTTTTTTTGTTTTAATACTAAGACTTTTGCTTTAAGCGTTTGTTTGCGCTAAGTTTTCTTTCTATGCTAAATTAATAATTTCAACTTTCTAGAGAATTAGTTGACTTCTTCTTTGTTTTTTAGATAAGTTTAGTATAAGTTGTTATAATATTTTGTTCAATTAAGTGTTGTATATTTCTTTGCTTTCTTTATTTTCTTTTAGAATAAACTTATATTGCTTAGTTGTTGTTCGATTTTATTAAAAATTTCTCTTTTTATAGTAGCGTCGCTTTCTAGCGCTTTCTTGCATTTATTTACAATTTAATTTATTTCTCTTTTTCTTAATAAACTAGTTAAAGCGTCAAAATGCTTCGTGATATTATCTAAGTATTTATAAAAGTTCTTTTAGTTGTACTTGTTGTTTAAGTTTATTGCTAGATAAAAGTATAGCGTTTTTGATCGCTTTGTTCTTCTAATTTTATCAAGTATTTAATTAACTTTTTGCGTAAATATAAGTGTCTTGTCTAATAATATTTTATCTAGAATTTTCTATAATTGATTTGAATTTTTTATTAGATAGTAGTTGTTGTTCGATCTAGTTTCAAGAATATTTGTCTTTATGTTAATTTGCTTTCTAATATCGTTTTAGCTATTAAGTATCTCTTTTAATATAGCATTGATTTGTTAACAATTTATTAAGTTTCGTAATTAATAATCTTTTGCGAAGTAATTTAATTTGCCATATAAATAACACGTTTTTTAAAATTTGTTATTTTACTTTTTTTTAAAATTCTTCTTTTTATATTGTTAAGTAGAATTTAGTTTTATAAATGCAAGCTTACAATAGTTAAAATTATTGTATTTTTAATTAAAACAATTTTTTTTGCTAATATTTGATTGCTAATTCAAAGAAGATTTTTGCTCTTTCTTAAAGTTTTTTTTTTTTTTTTATAACTTTTTTATATAGTTTGTTGTCGAAGTCAACAATTATTTCGATAAAATCGAACATATTGTTAAGAATTTTTTTATTACGTATAACTTTGTTTTTTAGATTGTTTTTAAAATCTTATCGAAACATTATTATAAATATAATATTGTTTTATTTAATTAAATTAATATATTTTTAAAATCTAGCTACGTAGTTTGTTGCAAAGATTTGTTAAATTAGATGCTAAATTACTCTTTTTGCAATTTGTTTTTTATTAAATGTTTCAAAGATTCTTCGAAGCTCTCTTTTGAAGTTATTAAAATTTGTAAATATTGCACAAAAAATTTTGCTATTGTTTTTCAAATATTTTTGTAAATTTGACTTAAATTAATGTTAAACTCTTTTTTTGAGAAATGTTAATACAAAAATCGTTTTTTGATTTGCTAAAACAAAATAGAAGATAAAATAAATATTTATTTGTATAAGTTAGTTCTCTAAATCGATACAATCTTTATAATAGATATCAAGTTTATTAATTTTAATTTTGTTGTCTTTTATAATCGATAATCGACGTAATATTAATAAGCTAATGTTTGAAATAAAGACGCATTAATCTAATACAAACATTCTTAAAGTGTTCAAAGTATTACGTTAGTACTTTTTACAAAAATATTAAAGTAAATTGTGTTATTAAAGAGATTTATAGATATCTTTAGACAATGTAAGCAATTATTTAATAACAAAAGTTGCAACTATAGACAATTTCTATGTTCAATAAATCTTAAAAGAGATTCAATAAATCAAAGTAACAATAAGTAAAAATCTATAATAAGTTGAACACGATTTATAAGAAAGTCGTATCTTAAGCTTCCTATATACTAAGAAAATACTAGTTGTTTATTTTGTTTGTTTGTCGAACAATGCGAACATAATTGCTCGTAATGTTTGTTTGTCGAATATAACAAACATTATGCTCAAAATGCTCGCTCTTCAAGTATAGCAAATATAATAGTAGATTCGTCCCAAAGACGTAGAATCTAAATTACTAATATAGCTTAGATAAGCTCGTAACAAATATATTAAATAACAATTTTTGAAATTTTTGCAATAGATTTAATAAAATATATTTTATCTATTTTTAAGTTATTAATATTTTTTTACTCTATTACAATTATTTTTTTCTTTTTATTTTTTAAAAAGTTAAGTTGTTTTTTTAGTCGATTTAATTTAACATATATCTTGTATATTTCTTTTTTTAAATATATTTGTTCTTTGTAAATTTGTTTAATCGAAGTTAAAGAAATTGTTAAATTATAACTACAATTAGATTATATATATTTTGTATACTTTTTAGAATTATTATCTATACAACAAATCTTATTAGATATTGTATAATTATAATAAGAATATATTGCTAGAGATATCAAACTTAGAGCGTCGATAAAAAAAAAATTCGACAAAAGAAATTTCTAATATTAATTTTTCTAGAAAATATAGTAAGAAAATATTGAGTTTCGAAACAAAAATTTTTAAAAAAAAAGATAGTATTACAAGCTTATTTAAACTATATTAGTAATTTAGATTCTATATTTTTGAAACAAATCTACTATTATATTTAATATACTTAAAAAGCAAATATTCTAAATATAATATTTAATATACTTAACAAACAAGTATTGCAAATAATTATATTTACTATACTTAACAAACAAGTAAAACAAGCAATTATATTTACTATACTTAACAAACAAGTAAAACAAGCAATTAGTATTTTTCTAATATATAGAAAATCGAATACAACTTTTTTATAAATTGTGTTTAATTTATTTTAAGTCTTAATTTATTGTTATAACTAGTTAAGCTATTAATTTTTGTTATTAAATAATTGCTAGTATTGTCTGAAGATATCTACAGATTTCTTTAATAGTATAATTATCTCTAATATCTTTGTAAGAAGTATTAGCGTAACAATAAACAATTATTAAATATTATATAAAGATAATATATTATAATATTTATTAATATTTTTTCTAAGTATTATTTTATTTATATTAAGAGTAAAACTCTTTATATTAATACTTATAAAATATAAATAATTTTCTATATTTTTGTCTTTAATTATTTTGTTTTTGCAATAGCAAAATTATTATCTATAGTAATAATATTGTTATTATTATTAATTTTAATAAAGAATTTATTTATAATAATTCTACAAATTTGCTATAAAATATTGCTATAATTCTTGTTCTTAACAATATATTAATAGAGTTGTTGGGCAATACGATGTCGATATATCTAAAGTCTATAGATTGAAGTAATATTAGACGAACAAATCTAAGAGCTATTTGTCAAATTCTAACTGACTCGCTTAGTAAGTTGAACTAGAATTAACTTAAATCTAATCTAGATAAACTAAATCTAATCGAAACTAGCTTAGAAATTGCAATATATTTTGCAATCTTTGCTTTTTGTATATAATTATTTTCTAGAGTACTAATAATTTACTACATTGTTTGTTACATTTTTCAATAGATTATAAATTCGAATTTGTAAAAACTTTTAATTCGACAATTTTTAATACTATTATCGCGATAGCTTTGATCGCGTTCTACGAAAAACAAAAGATACTACTATTAATAGATAGAAATCGATATATATTTTCGAGTCGCACAAGAGATTTTTGCGCAAACAAATTGATTTCGCTTAATTACAAATTCTACAAAAAATAAACAACAATAAAAGAAACTAATTTATACGCTTAAAAAAGAGCTAGTTACAACTTTAAAAAAAGCAAATTATATTGTTTGAAAGAGAGTTAATTATAGTTTGAAAAAGAGTAAACTATATCGCTTTAAAGAAAGCAAATATAGTATTAAAAAATATTGTTAAAACAATGGTATAACTAGAATCTTTGCATTAGATCGATAAAAGATTAATATATTAAATCTTTTTATTGTTATTTAACAAATATTACTTTATCTACTTTTTTATTTTATTATTATTTTTATTCTATTTATTTTTTTACATTCTATATACTATAAGAAACAATATACGCAAGACAATCGACGTGCTTAATCGAATTACAAGCGAGCAATAATTTTGTCAAATAAGAAATTATCTAATAGTAGAAGATCTTTGAAATATAATTTAATCTTTAAATACTATTATATTTTTTATTTCTACAAACGAAATTGATTTAATTTTATTAATAATTTTTTAATCGAAAAATATAAAGACAAATATTAAAACTATTTTTTATATATAGTTTTGTTTGAACAAAAACAATAAAAAAAATATTGTTGCTATTATTATTGCATATAAGATATAAAGATTCTTAATATATAAGTACAAAGAGAAGCTTCAAACTATTAAAAAATAGCACTTAACAAACTATATAAACTACAAGAAATCTATCGATCAAAGCATCGATAAAATATAGATATATCTCAAAAAGTTTAAACAAAAGATTGTTAAGATTTAATCAAATATAAAGAGACTATATTGCAATAACAAATTGATTCAAATATTGCTAGTATTTTTGCTCTCGAAATATATTGCAACTCGAGATATTTTTTATGCTTAAAATTTTCTCGATATCAATATAATTTTGCAAAAGCTATAGAAAAAGAAAATATTGTTTAAAACTAATAAAATTGTTATATAGATTAAACGCGAAATTAGTTGCTCGAAATCTTAATATTAATATTGAAGTTTCTCTTTAAAATCGAACTTTAACTTTCGCTAATACAATTAAAAAGTCAACTTTTTTAATCAAAAAATTAGTATAGATATATATTGCTACTATTTTTGTCAAAGTTTTAAATATATTGTCAAAGAGTACTCTTTTTGCGTCGATATTTGCAAATATATTCAAAAAAAAATAGAAAAAACAAAAATTATTAAAAATAATAGACACAAATTTTACAAAAAGTATTGCGTTTACAATATTAAAAATAACAACTTGTTGAACAAATTTTTATTAAGTAGCAACAACTTCAATATTAAGAAAAGTATTAATAAAAAGCTTGTAATATTGTTCAAAAACAATATTAGTAAAATTTTTGACAACAAATAAATTGTTAATATTAATACTTTTTTATATATAACTAATTAGCTTCGATATTTTAGAGATTCTTTTACTATTATTTCAAAACATATTGTTAAAATTAGAGAGAAAAAATTGTTCTTAAATCAATATAGAATAACAACAATATATACAAAAAACAAAAACAAAATATATTTAATAAATATTTTTTTTGTTTTAGATTTTAAAATTAATCTTTTATCTAATAAATATATATATTAAAAAGATTTTTATAAAGATTTCGACAAATATAGCATATAAATGCAAAACAAACAAGAAAAATATATTTTTACTATAGATTAATAGAAAGACGTATATATTGTAAGCAAAATAGTATCGAACTTGAACAAATTTGCTTTTATTGCTATTATACAATAGAAGTCTCTTGTAGTATTTTTAGCAATTAATAGTATATTTAATTAAGAAAATTAAATGCAATTTAATATTAACAAAACAATTATTAGTAACTTTAAAACAAAATTATATAGTCTCTAGTATTGTTAATTTATTTATTTAAGCGCAATTAAGCTACAAAAGTTGCATAAAATTACTATATTTTTAAAATTTGTTTTTATTGTCGAAAATCTAGAAAATTTCTATAAAATGTGCATACTAATTAAACTCTACAATAAAAAAAATTATTATATCAAAAAACGCAAAATAGTTATTTTAGCTCTTGTTTTAATCGATATTTGCGAACTACTATTGATCTTAAAATTTAAACACAAATATTTTTTTAAAATTGTTAACAATTATTTGCGTAAAACGTAGATATTAACAATAACTAAACAAAAACAAATTGTAGATACTTTTTATTAATAGCAAATGCAAACAAAATTTTAAAATAAAGTTAAAGTACTTGCAATCTCTAGCAACAATAGTATAGAACTTAAGTTAACACTTAATAAATAATATTTATTGTTTAATATTATATTTAACTATACTTTGCTATACAATTCTCTTCAAAATAGAGTTGTTAAATAAAATATACAAATTATCGAAAACTTAATAAGAACTATAATTAAAAAGACTAAGCTTTTTATCGAATTCTAATTAAAAATTGCACAAATAGATATATATTTGCGAAATCGTTATCACGATTCTAGGCTAGGCAGACTTCGTTCTTCAATTATTCTCCAGGTCTTCGCTCTTTAGCCTCGAATATATTACGAGTAACGTCTAGCGCCTTGGCACTTATAGTACTTATATTTATTTTCTATACATAGTTAGTTTTGCATAGCTAGTATTTTCGTCAATCAACTACATACTAGTTATTAAAGCTCTAATTCTAATATAATACTAGCTATTTCTTTAAACACGACTCTACAAATTGTACTCTAAAGATACTTATATTGCTATCTTTTTCGCTCTATAAAACGAATTCTAAATATAGAGTTACTAGAATAAACGCTTTGCGAAGCGTAACTAAATTGCGACAATAAATATCTTTAAATCGACGTGCAACTTAACGATATTTAATTTCGTTAACTCTCTAATAAGTTTGCTAGAAAAAATAAACAACAAATTGTTCTAACTACAACTTAATAAATCTACTAGAATAAGATTAATAAATTTGTTAGAATAAAGAAACAACAAACTGTTCTAGCTACGATTCAATAATAAGTCTACTAAAATAAAATCAATAAATTTGCTAGAATAAAATCAATAAACTTGCTAGAATAAAATTAGCAAATTTGTTAGAACAACAATTACAATGCAATTTTGTCGTTATCTTCGAACAACACTTTTGTCTTTATATGCTAGAAGATTCGCTACGCAACAAAACAACACTTTAAACAACATCTATTTTCGACATTGAAAATTTTGTCTCGCAAATAATATAAGTTCTTCAACACTTGCATAATGCCAAATATATTTAATCTTAAATTTTTACTCTTGTTTACAAATATTTGCATTATTTGCATCTTATCTATATCTACAACATAATTAACAAAAAAACAACTTCAAAGAGCAAAGTTAAATTTGACTCTAGCAAGAATCGCAAGTTATTTAAGAAACTCTTAATAAATAAAGATTAATTAAATGTTAATGTTGTTTTTCGTTATAATTACTATTTTATAAACGCTTTATTAAATCAAAACAATCTTAAAAAGAATTCAAAACTTAAGAAGCACTCTAATTTACTTAAGAACAATGCATTCGAATTTTTGTTGTTTGTTCGATTCAATTTTTACAAAATTATAATCAACAAACTAACTAAATTAAATTCGTTTAACAATATAGATTTGTCAAATATATTAGTTTGATCTTTAATGCATTAATCGCTAAATACTAGCTTTGCGCAATTTCGTAATTAATATATTAAAAAAGAAGACAAAAATAAGTTTAATTGACGTGTTAGAAGTCTTGGAAGAAGGCTTGGCGAAATTATCCAAGTTTTAAGATAACATGTGACTTGCTTAACTTCTTAATAGAATCTTAGCATTAACAAACATAATAAGCAAAACACTTGTTTAACAACTTATCGTTATTTAATCATAAATAAGAAGCAATAAGCAAAACAAATAGAAAAGATCTCTTTAGTATATAGAACTTTATAATACGACTTTCTTATAAATTGTGTTCAATATATCTTAAGTTTTAATTTATTGTTACGATTACTTAAGTTGCAACTTTTGTTATTAAATAATTGCTTACATTGCTTGAAGACGTCTACAAATCTCTTTAATAGCATAACTCTTTTTAATATTTTCGTAAGAAATACTAGCGTAACACTTTAAACACTTTAAGAATGTTTGTATTAGATCAACGCGTCTCTACTTCAAGCACTAGCTTATTAGCATTATATTAATCATTAATTATAAAAGACGACAAAATTAGAATTAATAAACTCGATATCTATTATGAAGATCGCATCGATTTAGAGAACTAACTTATGTAAATAAATATTTAGTTTATTTTCTATTTTGTTCTAACGAATTAGAAAACGATTTTTGCATTAACATTTTTTAAAGAAAAGGTCTAACATTAACTTAAGCTAAACTTACGAAAATACTTTCAAAATAATAGCGAAAACTTTTGTGCGATATTTATAAATTTCAATAACTTTAAGAAAGAGTTTCGAAGAATCTTTAAAACATTTAACGAGAAACAAATTGCGAAAAAAATGATTTAGCATTTAATTTAACGAATTTTTGCAATAGATTACGTAGCTAGATTTTAAAAATATATTAATTTAATTAAGTAAAATGATGTCGCATTTACAATAATGTTTCGACGAAATTTTAAAAACAATCTAAAAGACGAAATTATGCGTAATAAAAAAATTCTTAACGATATGTTTAATTTCATCGAAGTAGTTATCGATTTCAACGACAAATTGTATAAAAGAGCTATGAAAAAAAGATACAATTAATCTTGAGAAAGAATAGAAATTTTTTTTGAATTAACGATCGAATATTAATAAAGAGAATTTCGTTCTAATTAGAAATATAGTAATCTTAATTATCGTAAGCTTGCATCTATGAAACTAGATTTTACTTAACAACGTAAAGAGAAAATTTTTAGAAAAAAGCAAAATAACAAATTCTAGAAAACGTACTATTTATGTGACAAATTAAATTACTTTGTAAAAGATTATCGATTATAAAATTTAATAAATCGTTAATAGATCAATGCTATGTTAAGAAAGATACTTAATAGCTAAGATAATATTAGAAAGCAAATTGACACAAAGGCGAACACTCTTAAGACTAGATCAAATGACAACTATTATTTAATAGAAAACCTAAATTAATTATAGAAAGTTCTAGATAAAATATTATTAGACAAGGCATTCGCATTTACGCAAGAAATTAATCAAATACTTAATAAAATTATAAGAGCGAAACGATCAAAAACGTTATATTTTTATCTAGCAATAAACTTAAACGACAAATACGATTAAAAGAACTTTTACGAATGTTTAGACAATATTACGAAGCATCTTAAGACTTTAACTAGTTTATTAAAGAAACGATAAATAAATTAAATTGTAAATAAATGCGAGAAAGCGATAGAAAGCGACGTCACTATAAAAAGAAATATTCTTGATGAAATTGAACAACAATTGAGCAATGTTAATTTATCTAAATAAGCGATAGAGAAAGCAAAGAAATATGCGACATTTAGTTAAACAAAATGCTATAACGACTTATGTTAGACTTATCTAGAAAAAAAAGAAAAAATTAGTTGATTTTCTAGAAAATTAAAGTTATTAATTTAGCATAGGAAGAAAGCTTAGCGCAAGTAGACGTTCGAAGCAAAAGTTGCAACACAAAAACAAGAAAAAGTTCAAATTTTTTAGTAAAGAACATACTAGAGAAATGCAATATATTAGCTTAACAATAGCAATTAAATTTAATAGCATATGTACGATGTTTTATTATACTAATTAAAGTTAATGAACGATAACTTATCGCAATAGTCGATTTTGATACAATAAATAATTTTATGGCTAAAGCTTTTGTTAAGAGAGAAAAGTACTCTACTTAAAAGAAGTTTAACGCATACAATCTAATAATTGTAGATAAAAACTTATTATTCGACAAAAATAAAAAAGTGAACAAAGAAACGAAATTATTATTAATAGCTATTTAGCAACATTACAAGAAACTAATCTTTAATATAGTAAAAATAATTACTTATAATATTGTTCTAAAAATGTCTTAATTAAAGCAACACAATTTAGAAGTTAACTAAAATACACAAGTACTTAGATTTGTACAATGTAATTACGTAATTTACATCTAATCTACGCATTAATAGCGTTCAATAATAGATAAAAGATTAAATCGAAAATTGATCGCAAGTAGCGAGTTTGCATTTTTGCAAAAAAACAATTTAACAAAGTTTAATTTAATAGACATTAATAAAGATTAATTAAGTTATAAGATTAAAATAAGTAAAAAAAATTACGAATCTTTTAAAAGTTTTAAACTATTTAATATAACGAAGAAATCGCTAAAATACGTACTACGAATATACAACAATTAAAAGCATCTATTTTAAAAAAAAATAATAATAAAGATTCTTTCTAAATATTAATCGTAAAATTACGAAATTAAACTTAAATTAAGCAAGTAGTTTACGTTTAAATTTATATATACTTTATTCAAAAAAGAGCTTGAAGTACTTTGCGAATACTTAATAGAAAACGAAAAAAAATAATTTATTAAAAAATCTTAATTATAGATAGAATATTCGATTCTCTTTGTATTAAAGAAGAATGAAACTTTTTGTTTATATATTAATTATTAGAAGCTAAATAATATTATAATTAAGAATTAATATTTACTACTTAATATAAGCGAACTTTAAAATTAATTATTTGAAACAAAGTACTTTATTAAATTAGATCTACGAAAAGCGTACAACTAAATTAGAATAAAAAAAAAGAAAAAATAAAAGATAGTTTTTCGCATACGATATAAATTATATAAATACACAATAATGTCGTTCGAATTTACGAACGTCTTGACAACGTATTAAGAAATAATTAATAATATACTACGACAATATTTGAATTAATTTGTTATAGTATATTTGAACGATATTATAATTTATTTAAAGTTTTTGAAAAAACATGTTAATTATGTCTTCAAAGTATTAGAATGTCTAGACATAAAAAATTTACATCTTAAACTAAAGAAATGCGAATTTCATTAAAAGAAAGTTAATTTTTTCGAATTTATTATTAGACGATATAAAGTACGCATAAATTTCGAAAAACTACAAACAATTAAAGAATAAAAATTATTAATAAATGTTAAAAAAGTATAATTCTTTCTAGATTTTATAAATTACAATAAGAAATTTATTAAAAATTACTTAGTAAACGCAATATTATTGACAAATTTTACGAAAAAAAATACGTCATAATTATAAGAACTCGTAGAAGAGAAATTATTTTAAAATCTTAAATTAAAATATTTAAAAAAGTTAGTATTAAAAATGTACAATTTGCGATTGTTAAACAAGATTAAAATTAACGCATTAAATTTAACTATTAATGTATACTTCAATTAGAGACATAAAGACATGTAACACTTAATAACATATTTTTCGAAAAAACTTTCGTTAATCGAACAAAACTATAATGTTCACAATAAAAAACTACTCGCTATAGTAGTCTTCTTAGAATTATAAAAAGTATATACGAAAAAATTATTCAAACTTACGATTTTTATAGATTACAAGAATTTTGTGCACTTTATTATTATTAAGTAGCTTAATAGAAGACAAGTGCAATAATTAGAGAGACTTAAATAGTACAAGTTTAGAATATAATATATCTTAAATAAAGATAATAATAAAGTAGACGCACTTAACAAAAGAAGTAATTATATAAAAACGAAAAAATTGTTTAATTATAACATACTTAAGATTAATTAAAATAGATTATTATTAACAAATAAATACGAGCTAAATACTACACTACGAATACTTCGAAATAATATAAAAGAGTTTTTAATAAAGAAAGAAAAACTCTAGATATTTATTGACAAAATCGACAAATATATAAAAGAGCATTATAACAAATTATTGCAAAAGCATTTAAAAATAACTAAAATTCTTTAGCTTTTACGCTAGCATTATTAATTCTTATAAATGAGACAAGTTGTCGAAACATATATTAAACGATGTCTTAATTATTAGTAGAACAAACATGATACGCATGCGAACTATGACGAAATTCAATATTAGAAATTATCTAAATCGTTATGAGATAAAGTTACGATAAACTTTATTACTAAGTTGCTTAAGTCGATGAACTTAGCAATTAAAGATAAATATAATTCGATACTAGTAATAATTAATAAGTTTATTAAGTACTTATATATTATCGCATGCAAAGAGAAGTTTATTGCAAAACAATTAAAATACATTATATTAAATCGACTTATACGATATTATAATATATTTAAGAGATTAACTAGTAATAGAGACAAACTCTTCACGTTTAACTATTAAAAGACGCTTCTTCTAATGTTAGATACGAGTCTTCAAATGTCTATTGTCTATTATCTAGTTATAAATAATTAAATAGAAAGAACGAATTAGAGTCTTAAGCAATATCTAAGATATTACATCAACAATACTTATAGCAATTAAGTATTACTTTTATCTATGACACAATTAACACTTAATGCAAAGATTTCGAATATTATTAAAATAACTTTATTCTTCGTCAATTATAACAAGAAATTAAACATTTTTAAGAAAAAGCGCACACATTTGTCTACGCAATTAGTTATCGAAAGAATAGCAACACTAAAAAAGATACACGACAACATCTTAAAAATATAAGAAAAGTTAATTAAGTATTAAAATAAGAAACGAAAAACAACATCTTAGCTAAAAGAGAGAAATAAAATATATCTTTTTACAAAAAATCTTAAGATAAAGAAGCTAAACAAGAAATTAAATTATGTCAAAGTTAAATTGTTTTTTATTAAGAAAACTAAGAGATTAATTAATTACGAATTCGATTTATCTAAGAACGTTAAAGTATTTCTAGTATTTTATATATTATTGTTGGAATTAATCAATTCTAGTACGTCTATATAGAAAACATTTCATTATTAATTACAAGAGAACAATATATTCGAAGTTAAAAAAATACTAAAATAGCAAAATTAATAGTATCTTGTAAAGTAAAAAGAATATTTTACGTTAAAAAACACATAAAAACTAAAAAGAAATCTTACAAATTGTTCAAATTTGTTGCGATAATTTTGTCGAACTTAAATCAATTAAGAGTCTTAAACAACAAATTATTAATATTGACAAATTCGTCTTAAGATGTTATGAAAAACAAAGTTCTTTTTTAATTATTGTAGCAATTTTTAGATTCTTAAGACGTTTAAGTTTCTTCACATTAAATAATTCTTTATTAAATATCTTTTGTTTTTGCGTTCTAAGAAAGCGTCTTTATTTTCGCAATTGCTTTAGTTTAATTTTTTAAATACGAATCAATTTAATTGTTGTCTTTTGTGTAGTCTTCGTCTTTAATTTCTCTTGTTTTAGTCTTGTTATAACGCGATCAATGATATTGAAATTTATCACTAGAATAGCAAGTTTACACTTTTTTTTAATTTATATGCACTTCGCACAATTCTTTAATAGCGAAAATAAACAACATTTTTTTTAATAAAGAGCACAATAAGTACAAGTTATTATTGCAACAACGTCGTAAAAAGCTACGCGTTAAAAGAGTAATTAACAACTTTTTAAAAAACGAGAAAACATAAATGCATAATAAATAAGAAATCTTTAAGAACGAAGATTAAAAAGAAGAAAAATAGTGTTACGAATCTTAAAAGAAGACTTAATAAAATCATTTAAGTTTTAAAATAACATGTAACTTGCTTAACTTTTTAATAAAGTCTTGACATTGACGAACATAATGAGCAAGATACTTGTTCGATAGTTTATCGTTACTTGATCGTAAATAAGAAGCAATAAGCAAGGCGAATAAAAGAGATCTCTTTAGTATATAGATTTTTATAATATAACTCTTTTATAAATCGTGTTTAATTTATCTTAAGTTTTGACTTATTGTTACGACTACTTAAGTTGCAATTTTTGTTATTAAGTAATTGCTTGCATTGTCTAAAGACGTCTACAAATCTCTTTAATAACATAACTTTCTTTAATTTCTTCGTGAGAAGTATTAGCGTAACATGACGTCGCACTTTAGTTAACTAACTTAACAATTTTAACGAAAATTAATAAGAAACGTCTTAACTTCTTTAAGAAGCAATCAAAAATAACGTAAAGAAATAACTTCGACTACTTTATAAAAATAATACTATTATTGCTAAACTTCGAATTAATAAGAAAATCAATTTCGACTTTGTTTGTAAGCTAAAAATTTAAATTAATTCTTTAAAAATTTATTTAAGTTAAACAAAGTTAATAATAAGCATTCGCAACAAAATAATGCATTGTCTTTAACATAAATACAACGACGCTTTAGCTTAATGCAATTCGTTTAAAACTATTATACGTTAATTAAAACAAAAGCTTTCTTTTTCTCGAAGTAAAGAAATTGTATTTATTGAGTCTACTTACGTGGTTTATAACTTTAACAACAACAACAAATGTAATTACTCTTATAAATCTAATTTATAAGCAAGAGATCAACTTAACGATGTCTATTTTGTTTGTAATCTTAAGTCGAAGCTACAAAACGTAAAAAACAATAGACACTTTTTTGATTTCTTTGTCTTTACTAGAAATTTCGAAAAGTTTAAACAATAAGTTACTACGTTAATTTCTAAATTTAGCAATGCTTTTCGACGTTTTATTTTTAAAAAAGCCAAACTTAATCTTGTTATTATCAAGATTATTAATAATATTTTTAGAGAAATTAAGCATTGTTTGTTCGATAAATTTGTCAATTTTTATTTAATAATAAATAATTTGTTTAAAGACTTAAGTGCTTAATAAAACGATTTAAACAAAGAACGACGCAACTTTTTTAAAATTATATTGCTCAAATTTGCTATAAAAAACATCAAAATCTTCAATTAATACGTTAATTGCTTTATATCTACGACAAGCAAAGTTTCTATATTAGAAATCGATAGAATGTATTGATTCGACAAAAGTTTAAGCTATAAATTTCAAAGTCGCTATATTATTTTAACGAATTATATTACTCTAAATTAATTTATTAAATTAATTTGTAAAATTGATTTTAAACTTCAACAAATAAAGAGATTTTGTTCAATAATTATTTAAACTTTTATCTATATACGAGCTATCAATAATATTAACAAGCGAAATAATTATATTGCAACAATAGATATCTCTAAACTCTTTAAACGTATTAATACAAATGTTTGCAACAACAATAATTTCAATATGCGTGTCTCTACTCGCAACTAAAAACAAGATATAGAAATATAATCTTAAGTTCTTAAGAACAAGATTAAGTTTCTTAATTTTTGTCGAAAATATCTTAAATTAAAATATAGATCGCATTATAAAAACGTCTTTTGCAAAAACAAATTAACTAAAATCAAAAATAAAGCTTTTGTTAAACTTAAAACTTATAACATTAACAACTTCGAATTAGCAACACTTAAAGAAGATAGTTTCTCTAATATCTTAAATAACAACTTAGATAACTTTAGCGAATCAAAAAATTAGATATTCTTAACAAGAGTCGCAATTTAAAACAAAAGCTAGTGCTTATAAAGAAAACAATAAAGAAGCTTAAAGCTTTGTTTAATTTACAAAATAAAGTTTTGTTTGTCGAAGTCGAACTTAATTCTAACGTTATTAACAACAAGTTTCTTAACGATTAACAACTAGATTTTTACGTCAAAATTTGCTCAAATTAAGTTTATTTGTTTTTCGATAAACGTTATGTCAAGACGATGTTGCTTATTAATATCGAAGTCTCTAATAAAGTCTTTGTTAATAAGAAGTTCGTTAAGCTTTATAAGTTTTCTATTATGCTACTCCAAAATTTTATTAAATTGCGTCTAGTTAATAACAAATTTGTTTCTAATATTATTTAAATTGCTCAAGTTATTATTAATCTTAAAGAACACATTGACATCTTATAGTGTTTAATAATCGAACTAGAACGATTCGCAATTATTTTCGACATACTTTAAATTAAAGAGTATAACGTACAAATTAAAGACAATATATAATTTCTTAAATTTAACTTCAATTATTGCATAAAGCACTACTTGTTAAATTAAAAATTGTTAGAGATCTTTAACAATTGACGCAAGCAATTTAAATGTTCGTTTTCGAAGTCTTCTAATAAAGTCGACGTTTATCAAATAAGTGTCTTTGCATTCTTGAAGTTTATTATTAAAGAAAACTACGAGACAATTGTAATGCTATTTAAGCACTTCGTTATACTAGATTAATTAAAGAAAAACGATAAATATCTAGCTTGCGCTACAAGCAACAATGTTATTATAAACGTTGCAATTATTACTCTCGATAACTACAACAAGTTTTATACTAAATTTAAATAAAATTCTTCAAATGTAAAGCAATTTAAAAAGCAAATTTATTTAAAATTTAAACAATAATTTAAGCTTTTTAACTCGCAAGAAGTTAACAAATTGTTGCTCAATAAAAGCATTAATTATATTATTAATCTTGTTTCAAAAACAATTTCTTTTGCTAAGAAAGTCTACAATATATTTTGTTAAAAAAAAGAAATTATTAAAGTTTATCTAGATAATATAAAGAGCAAAGATCAAATTCGCAATAGCATTTTACGATATGTTGCTTCTACTCTTATAGTTAAGAAGTCTAATAAGAATTTGCGCGTTTACGTAAATTATAAATATTTTAACGTTTTAACAATTAAGAATTGCAATACTTTATCGTTGATTCAAGAGATCTTGCAACGATTATGCAAAATCAAGTACTATAACAAGTTCGATATTATTGCAATCTTTAACGAAATTCGAATGCGTCTTAATAATGAACACAAAACAATCTTTATTATTTGTTACAATCTATTTAAGTACGTTGTAATATCTTTTGAATTGTGTAACGCTTTAATTATGTTTCAATCTTTTATCAATAAGATTCTTAATCTTTATCTAGACGATTTTTGCACAATTTATATAAATAATATCTTAATCTACAATAATATTAAGAAGAAACATAAAAATTATATAAATAAAGTTCTCGCTAAGCTTTATAACGCAAGTCTTTATTTAAATATTAACAAATGTGTCTTCTTTATCAAATAAGTCAAATATCTAAGTCTAATTATTATTATTAAAGAGATTCGAATAGACTCCAAGAAAGTTAAATGCATTCTTGAGTGAGAAACTTCTATTTGCGTGTGCGACGTGCAAGTCTTTCTAAACTTCGCCAACTTCTATAGACGATTTATTTATAACTATTTGGACAATAAGCTTAAGAACAAGGGTCTTAGTTTTCTATAGCAACTTGACGATTTTAAGAATCTTGCGTTCAAAGCTCTCAAGAAAGTCTTTATTGATCAATTTATTCTTTATTATTTCGACCCCAATCTAGAGATCTAGATCGAAAGTGATATTTTTAATTTTGTCGTCGTCGCTATGTTCTCGCAAATAAGCTCAAATAAATTGTTTTATTCGATAATTTACATGTTTAAAATTATGTTGTTCGCAAAGTGCAACTACGAAATCTACGACAAAAAATTGTTAATTATTGTTTGCGCTTTTAAGAAGTAATATTTAGAGTATATTAATACGTCTATTAAGCAACTTATTAAAATTACTACTAATTATCGCAATCTAGAGCATTTTATAACTATTAAGCAACTTAATCGTTGTTAAATTTGTTGAGTCAAGTTTTTGTTCAAGTTTAACTTTAAGATTATTTATTAATTAAATGTGCTAAACGCGAAGCCAAACAATCTAACTAGACAATCGCAAAATTTGCTCTTTAATAAGAACAACTCTCGCAATCAATTTTAACGACAAACAATTTTTAAATAATACAACTTAAGATTAGATATAATTAAAGTTATTGCATTGATCTCGCTACTATTAAGTATTATCTACAATTTAATAATAAAGTTAGTTTATTTGCTTCGAGACTTTATCGAATTTAAATTGATTGCTAACAAAAGAATCGCGAAAGCGTACAAAAAGTTTACTTAAATCTTGTTAGCAACTAACAAAAACGTAGAATTATTTACGTCTTTATTGTCTACAATACTTGCATTACTTTGGCAAAACAAACTTTGCTTTGCTAAATCTCTTCTCTTAGTTTCTTTGTTTGTTATTGTCGCATTTACGATTTCTTAACTTATAGTTTTTTTGTTTTTAGCTATCGATTCTATCTTTCTTTTAAATATATTTGTTTTATTTATAATTTAATTATCTATATTTGCAATCTTTTTTGCAATTTAACTTTCGCTTATTATTGCGATTAATTTAACAAAAGAGAAGAAGTTTAAAACAAAACTTAATTTCAAAGTTTTTGTTCGACAAATATTAAAGACATATTTATATAACGAAAAGATAAAACAAATTATTCAAACTAAAGAAGCTAATAAATGAAAAATTCTAATTATTTTTCGCAAGATAATTAAGCTAGAACTCGAGAACTACATAATAATTGAACACTTAATAATTAATGCTAAACATCTATTTGTTTAAGACAAAATATATATGTTTCGAAGCACAAATAATACTCTTCAAGTCGAAGCAATCAAATTCTAGCATAAATTATTAAGCGCTAGATACTTAAGTCGAACAACTATTTTTAAGAAAGTACAACGTTACTACTATTGATTTACATTGTATTTAAACGTCAAAAAGTACGTCAAAAGCTATCTTATATACAAATATGTCAAATTACATTACAAATATAAGTACGATTTATTAAAATCTTTATCTATTTTAAATTGTTATTAGCAAGATATATCTTGCGACTTTATTATTTCTTTGTCGCTATATTATTATAAAGGAAAGATCTTTCAACATATCTTAGTAATAATTAATAGACTATTCAAGAGTAAAAAATTTATACTTATAAACTCTTTAGAAGTCAAGATCGTTGTTTAAGTCTTTATTAACTTCGTTTAACGCATTGAGAGCTTCTTAGCTACTATTGTTTTCGACAAAGACACTCAATTTATTGCTTACTTTTGGCAACGTTTTTGCAAAAAATTAAGAATTAAATCTAAATTGTCAATCGCATTCTATCTAGAAATCGACAATTAAATCAAAAATGTTAACGTCGCTCTTAAGTAATATCTTCGAACATACGTACAATACAATCAAGATAACTAAATTAATTATTTCGTCATCGTCGAATTCGTCGCAAACAGTCACACTAGCGAGTCTACTAACTTATTACTCTTCTTTATCACTAAAGACTATTTATCACGATTAGATCTAGAACTACTTGAAGTCTTTCTTAACTTAGATTTTGCTTAAGCTAACTTAGATTTAATTTAAACTAATTTAGATTTTGCTTATTTAAATTTTGTTTATATTAATTCAAATTTTGCTTAAATTGTTTTAGATTTTATTAAGACTATTTTAAATCTTGTTTAAACTAATTTAAATTTTTCTCAAATAATATCAAATAATTTTGCTATATCTAAACGTTATATGCAAACATTTTTGTACATTGTTATTTTAAAAAGAAAACAAATTAATAATAATATAGAAAACTTAAAAAAATATCGAAGCAAAATTGTTTACATTATAGTAGTTTTTATAGCTTAAAATATAATTGGCAAGACTATAAATACAAAGTGCGATTTTGCAACTATGAACAAAAAAAACAATAATATTGACAAACTTGTTATATTTGTATCAAAAATATAGAATAAAACAATCAACAATCTTGTTTAAAAAAAGCTATAAAAAAATACTATACAAACGAAGTTACTTGCTTTTGTTGCTAATAGTATATAGAAAGTTGTTACTTCTTCTTAAAACGTCAATATTATAACAAGCAAATAAATGTTTAAAACAAAGATATATATAGATAAAATACTAGAAAAACTTAAAGCAAAATTGATTGCAAAAGATTTTACGCAAGTTTTCGAAATTAGCTACAAAGATATTTTTGTTTCAATAGTTAAATTCGATATTTTATAAGTGTTTCTTGTTATTATTATGTTAAAAAATCTAAAATACTATTAAATAGACGTTAACAACATTTTTATTAAGTTTTTTCTTAAAAAAAAAATCTATATAGTATCTCTATCTAAAGTAGATATATTTTTAGAACAATATCTATATATTTTTCGAAATCTTTATAGTTTAAAATAGATCGCTTGTAATTGACACAAATGTTGTGTAAAAAAAACTTGTTAAACTAGATTTTAAGTAATACAATACTAATTTCTATCTCTTGTTGCATTTTGAACAATATATTATGCTTTTATTTTATATCGACAATATTGCTATTGTTGCACAATTAATAAGTAATGTTAATTAATTTAAATGCGAGTTTTAAAAGATATTTAAAATCAAAGATCTAAAAGAAATAAAAAAGATTTTTGATATTAGAATTATTCGCGATCGAAAAATCAAAACTCTATATATAAATTAATTTTACTATATTAATAAGATACTTAATAGACTAGAAATATCTATTGACAAAAGCAATTTAACAAAACTATCTATAAATAAATACAATGCTCTTCGATTTGTCGAATCAAAGAACAAACAAATTGATTAAAAAAATTATTAATACGCAATCGAAAATATTATATATATAGTTATTTATATTTGTTTAGATATTGTTTTCGCAATAGAATGTTTAAATTAATATCTTGTTAATTTAGCAAAATATTATAATCAAGTCTTAAAAACATTACTTCGATATCTTTGCTTTACTATTGACAAAAAATTGATATATAACAGCAATAGAAGTCTACAATTAATAGCATACTTTGACTCAAACTATATTTTCGATAGACTAAATCGGAAGTTAATTCTTAAATACGTGTTTATAATAAGTGAAAAATTAGTCGCATAAATATTACGCAAGCAGAAGTTAATTGCAATATTTACTATTAAAACTAAATATATAGCTCTATTTATATATATTAAAGAGAGTCTATAAATTATACAAATTCTAAGAAATACTAATTATACAAAATATTTTGAAGATTTATTAAATTGCATAACTATTGCCAAGAACAAAATGTATAGATTTGTATCTTCTATATAATTGGTAGAAAACAATCAAGCAACTTTAGCACTTACTAAAGATGCTTGTATTTATAAAAAATCAAAGTATATCGATATAATCTATTATTATATTAGAGATTTTTGCAGAAACAATTATATTTGTATTGACTTTGTTCGAAGCGCAAACATAATAGTAGACAAACTAACAAAATTATTGTCTAGAAATAAGTTCAAGATCTTTGTTGAGCAACTTAAATTAATAAATCAAAAAATTAATAAAAGCTAATAGATACGTTATTATTGAGTAAAAGTATTGCGCAATACAATGTCGACATATTTGAAGTTTGCAAACTAAAGTAATATTAGACAAACAAATCTAAAAGTTGTTCGTCAAATTCTAATTAATTTGTTTAGCAAACTAAATTAGAATTAATTTAGATCTAGTTTAAATAAGCTAGATTTAATCGAAACTAGCTTAGAAATCGCGATATATTTTGCAGTTTTTGCTTTTTGTATGTAATTATTCTCTAGAGTACTAATAATCTACTACGTTGTTCGTTATATCTTTTAATAAGAGTCGATTTAAATTAATTTTAAATTAAATAAATTTGCATATCTATTGTTATAAAATAAATATAAAACTATTACTAATAAATATTTATAATTAATATATTTTATTATTTAGATTCTTGCAACTTTTTTAATTTCTAATATATAGAAATATTTTTAAATCGAAATATAGCTTTTTTTCTATAGTAAAAACTTGTTACTATTATAAGAGATCTCTATTTAACAATTTTTAAAAGTTATATATAATATTATTATTTTTATTTTAATTGCAATATTTTGTTTGCTATTATTTAAAGTTTTATTAGTTAAATTGTTTATATATAAATCTTAATTGTATTAAGATAAAAATTATTAAAAATTATATTTGCAATTTTTGTTCTATTTATATTAATAAAGACTATTTTAATTATATAATTTTTAATAGTTTGCTTTTTCTTTGTATTATATAAAATATTAATATTATTAAAACAACAATATTCTTTGTAAATACAAAATTATTATATAGAATATTTTATTAAATATTCTATCTATCTTTAATATTATTATATAATTAGATATTACTTTTTATATTGTTTTCTATTTTGTTTTTATAGATTTTCTATAAGTAGACAAATTTATATAAAATATATATAATTTAATTAATACAAACTTTGTTAATTAATTTATAATTAGATTATCTATTAAACTTTTAATAAATAAACTCGAATTTAATATTTCTATCTTTAAAATATTTTTTTTTTACAAAAATATTATTTTTAGAATTGTTATTATCGATAATATTAATTGTATAATTGTTTTTTTAAAAAGAATATTTCTTATAAGATTTAATTGTTCTAATAACTTTTTATTTAATATTAACAAAAATATCTTTAATAAGAAAAGAATTATTAATATTTTTTGTTAGAAACTTTGCTTTTTAAATTATAATAATTACTATATTAGTTATTTCTTTTGTTGCAATATAGTTATAGAAATACGCAATTCTAATATATTAGAAACTATAATTATGCTCTTAGATTGTTAAAAGTTTAACATATATTTTTTTTATATTAAAATTAATTTTAATCTAATTCTGCAGATTTTGTATTATTATTAGAATTGCTAGTTTTTATTGTTTTTATTCTAACAATATTGTTTTAAAACTTAAAGAGAATTAGTTAACTTTAAAGCAATTCTAATAATTTTGTTAATAACTTTGTTCTATTAATAATCTCTTTTATATATATTTAGATAACAATAAGATATTTTTTAAGATAGTTAATATCCAAATATCTATATGTTATATATAGAAAATAATATCTTTATTATATTTTTTCTAACAAGTCTCGAAAGCAGTAGCAGAGTTCTGCAGAACAAAAAAGCTAGTATCGAAAATAAAAAAGATTAACAAATTAGTACTTAGTTGTTTGCTATACTATTTAATATAGCAATTGTCTATTGTATTTCTCTCCTTTCTTCTTTTTTTATTGTATTCGACTTTTTTAATTTGTTTTCTTACTTTTTTTGCTTCTATTATCTAGATAGAAAAGAGTTAGTCGACTTCGAAGTAGTTTTGATAACTCTATCGATAGCTTTGCTCTATCGACAATCTCTTTCGCACGTATTTAGACAACAATAAGATACTTTTCGAGATAGTTAATGTCTAAATATCTATATATAGAAAATAACATCTTTGTTGCATCTTTTCTAGCGAGTTTCGAAAGCAATAGTCTAGCGTACACTATTAGTTTAAATTGTGCAGTTTGGTTTAAGATCTAAAACGCATAATTTGAAGCAAAAGTAGATAGTTTAGTTTGATTTAAAATCTAAAACATACGATTTGTATAGTTGCAATCTTTGTTTTGTGTATATCTTCTAAGTAGAGTTCTGCAAAACAGAGAAACTAGTATTGGAAATAAAAGAGATTAAGAGATTAATGCTTAATTGTTTGTTATACTATTTAGTATAGCAATTATCTATTGCACTTTTCTTTTTTCTTCTCTTCTTATTGTATTTGACTTTTTTAATTATTGTATATATTATTGTTTTTGTAGTTATTTCTTCTATATTATTGTTTTGCAGTTATTTCTTTCTATTACTGTCTTATAGTTATTTCTTTCTATTATTGTTTTGCAATTATTTTCTCTATCTCTTACTCTATTCTCTTAATTGTTGTATTTTGTTAATATATTTGAAGCAGATAATGTAGTGTAGTTATGCATCTATTGCTTATCTATAAAATCTATAGTGTGAAAGATCTAATATACACGAGATTGCCAAGACACTAGCTTAATCGAGTAAGAGTTTCGCAAAAGACAATCGCATTTTATTGGCTTTAACACTTTTACTAAATGTAAATAAACTCTAATTCTTAAACGAATCAATCAATATTAACAAACAATTGCTAGACTTGTTTGTTTGCTTTTCTAGTTTATAAATTATTTATTAAATATCTTGTTTGTTATCTTAATGCAACATGTCTAACATATCTAAGAATTTTTGAAATTTTATTGGCAACAATATTTTAGTAAGATTATTTGCAATTATATTTTTTGTAAACACGTATTCTAGAACAATTAGACTTGATTTAATTGTCTCGCAAATTTAATAATATCAAACGTCGATATACTTCGTGCGTCGATAATATTTTAGATTAGAGATTAAAACAATTGTTTCTTAATTGTCTCTATATAAAAGAACTAAAATTTTAGAAATTGCATGCAATTGCATTAGTAAGAAGCAAAATTATACTACTTCTTTGTCTATCTTTGCGACAACAATATACTTAGCTTCGCAAGTAAATTAAGTAACGAGATCTTGTTATTTAGAGCTCTATAATATAGAACTATTAAATAGAAAGTAGATTTATTTGTTTGTTGAACAATAATTGTTAATTGTTTTAGCAAAATTTGCGTTTGTATAGTCTATTAGACTTTTGTTTCTATTGTAGTAAATGTTATAATATAGTGTTTCTTTGACGTATCTTAGAACACAAGTAATTGCATAAATATATATAGAATTCGAATTAAAACAATAACAAGAAAGTATCGATAATACAAATTTCAAATTCGATCGTATTATTGTTATAGTATATATTAATAATTCTATTATTGACGCATATTAATAGATAGTATTGATATTAGCTTTGTAGAACTTATTTGAAGACATAGCTACGTTAAAAAATCTTGAATCTATAAAAATTAACAACGTTTTACAATCTAACATTTCAAAGCAATCTAATATTGTTTGCAAATAAGTTGTCTAATTAAAACTAATTTTGTTGTTTAAACGTATAATTGATATGTCTAGATAATACAAAATAGAATTTAGATTACTTATCTTAAAACGTGTTTTAAAACAATTCTTTATTAACTTTAGATAGATTTCTTTAGAGTTGATTAACAATATATTATTAATATAAATACACAAATATATGTCTTAATTCTTTGATACAAAAACAAAAGAATTAACAACAATAGACGTAAATTCTAAACTCTTAAGAAAATTCTAAATAACTCTATATTAGACTCGCAATAATTGTCGAAGATCGTAAAGAGCTTTTTATAACTTGCATATTAAAGTAGAATTCTTAATAAAATTGTTAGATTAATTTACGTAGATAGCTTTGTCTAGAAAATTATAAAAAAAAACAATAATTATATCTATCTAATAGATATAGAGACTACAAGCTTTTGTTAATACAAATAAAACTTTAAAAAACGCTAACTTTATTATATTTGTCTAGATAGAAATAAAGTTTATTTTAGCAATTTGTTCATAGTTGTAAATTACTTATTATGTTTTATATTTAAAAATATTGTTATTAAGATTATATTTAATTTTGAATATTTATTGATCAATAATTATCTTTCGATTGTGTAACAATTTTGTAAACATTTATATATTGTTCTTGATATATAAGACAATTTTAGTCTTTATAGTCTTTTGCTATTGCAACTATTTAGATAATCGACAAGTCTTCTTATAGAATTGCGACTTCGTAATTGATAAATCTAATATCTTTGATACTTTAATACTAAAAAGATTCAAGCTATTATTAATAGATAGTGCGCAAAGAACGCGTATTATATACGTGTAATTTTTAAATTTGTTACAACAATTTAAATCTTTGTAATTAGAACAATTTGTTGTTTCTAAACTTCTAATTGTTCAATTTAAGAGCAATAATAACAAAGCTTTGTTGTAGATACATTTTAGTAACTTTAATAATAAAAAAGACTTTGCAATAGTATTGTTTAATATTGTAAAATTACAAAATGCTAGCAATAAAGTCGATAATAGTATAGAATTTCGTAAAATAAGTTTATTTTTAGTAGAATCTTCTTAACTTGATTTATTTTGACTTAATATAAACTAACTATTTGTATTGTGTTTGTACTATTTCTTCTCTTTAGTATTATCGAAAATTTTTGCAATATTCGAAGTATCTATAGATGTAAAATATCTATTTTAAAAGCGTTAAATAGTATTTATTTTATTATTATTTTTTTTGTTTAAATACATTTTGTTTTCTTTTTATTAAAATTATCTTCAATACATTTTGAAGCTGCTAAATTAGATATATAATAGCTAGTTTTTTTATCAAAACATATATTGTATAATAGATAGATTTGCTTAATTTTAGAATTGTAGATTTTCTATTAATTTAAATCTTTGTATTCTACAAAAATATTTTTCTAGAAACAATTATTAAATTTGTGTCTTATTGTTGTTTTTAACATATATATATAGAAACAATATTCTAGTGCTTTTAAACTTGAAATATCTAACTTAACTTTATTAATTATTTCAAAGAATATAGTATCAAGTTTGCAAAACAATATTGTAGTAATTCTATTTTATGTATAAACAATTGCTTCGATAGTGTAATTTTAGAGTTCTATAGATATCTAATATGTCTTATAAATTGCACAAATTAAATCGACAATTATATATATACTCTTTTCGATAATATTATTTTGTTTAGATATATAAAAGACGAACAACTTCTATTAAATATCTATTTTCTTAAACTAGTTTGCAAAGACGTTGCTTTCTAGCTTATTGCTTGTTTGCATATATTTAATTTGATAACTTGTTTATATCTTAATTTAAGTACAAAATTTTTGTAAATGTAAAAGAATTTTATTCTTAATCTTTATAACGTAGATAAAGAATATGTCGAAAATGTTATTTTTAATTAATAGAAAATAACAATTGTTACAAAATATTATAAATAGCAACTCTTTAATATTAATATAAACTTGATCGAAAAACGCGATTGCTTTTAACATAAAATATTTGAAAGACTTTAATTGTTGCTTCGCTTTTAAACAAGATTTATATATTTTTTTTAAAACAAGTTTTTTAATTTTTATTTAAGTAATCTTCTTTGCATTAGATAGAATGTTTCGATAGTTTAAATAGACAAAATAAAAATATTAGATTTCGATATTAATAGTCTTCTTAGATATTTTAAATATATAATAAGATGTCTTCTTCTATTAAATCTTTGCTTGCGTAGATTGTTTAATCTCGCGTAGATTTATTGCTTTAAATATTTTAAATCTTAAAAAATACTATTGTTTAATATTATTTGCAAAGATTATACGCTAGCTATTGTAATCAAGATATGTAGATTATCTAAATAGAAAATAGTATTTAATATTTTTGTTTTTTAAAACAATTATACTAACAAGATTGATTTTAGTATTTAGAACAAACAAAACTTGTATAAAAGTTAAATTATTGTTTCTAGACAACTAAATTAAGCAATTATTTATATTTTCGATAAATAGAATAGAATTATTAGTTGTTTCGACTTTTGTATAATTATAATGTAGATTCTTAAAAAGATTTTGATTCTCGAAAATATATATAATAGTTTCTAAGCTAATAATTTATACAATTTTTGCAATTGTAATAACAAAATAATTAATCTTTAATTTGTAATAAGAAGATTGCGAAAAAAGAAAAATAGATATCTTATTAATGCGTTTGTAACTTCTAATTATATTAACAAAAGAATTAGATATTAATTGATTGTTATTTTTTAAGAGTTCTAAGACAAAGTTCTAGCAATTTTCTTTATAATTGTGTTTGCAATATTGTTATCTATAATTTATTTTATTATAGTTGTTGCATATTGCGTCTTTATAATAATATTTGTAGTTTTCGCATATTTTTGAAGATATAGATTGTTGTTGTTAACAATTATTGTTGCTACAATTTTTATTTTTATTGCAATTTTTGCGATCGCAATTTCTATCTTTTTCTTAAAATTCTCTACGTTCTCTATTGAATTCTTAATTGCTAGTGTAATTGTTTTTATTATAATTGTAATTTTGATAGTTTTGTTAATTTCTATCTTTTTTTTGTTTGCGTTTTTGCTAACTTTGATTTCTACTATCGCGAACGAGATTAATTTGCTTATTTTAAATTTTTTGACAATATTTTTTTTGTTGTAAATTCTAAAAAATTGTATCAAAATTAGATAGTTTGCTATTTTTGCTATTGCGAGCTTGTTAAACAAGATAGATTATTTAGATTTTAAATTGCTAATTAAAAGAATTAATTGTCTTAATTACAAAGTAGTTCTTAATTAAGATTTTAAAATCGACAATTTTTGTCTTTAATTTGTCTAATTAACTATAAAAGTCTACAATGTTTTTGTATTTAACAAGTAATAAACTTTCTATTTTGTTTATTAACTTCTATTTGTTGCTTTAATTGCCAAGAGTGTTAATTTTCTTAAGATAGTCTTATATTTTTTTTGCAATTTAAATAAATTTGAGTTGCAATTAAACAATTTTATTGTATATAAAATTGATCTTTTCGCGTGTTTTTATATTACAAGATTTCTATTTATTTATCTTGTCTACATTTGATATAGATTTCGATTTATTATTATTAACGTTTCTTTACAAGTTTGTATTAAGTAGAGCAAACTTTATATTTTTGAATCAATTCGATTACGTCGACGACTCTATTAGTTTTGCAAATATTTATTCGAACAATTTATTATTGTCTTTATTTATATTGCGATAGCGTTTAAGATTTGTAGATATAAAAAAAAAATACAAAAGTTATAAATATTAGTTTATACTCGAAATAGATTCTTCTATTGTGTAATTGTTTTGTAAATTCTCTTTACAAATCAATTGAATTATTGATAATACTTTAGTATTTAATATAATTGAAGCGCTTATTTAATAAAGTTGTCTCGAGCTTATAACTACTTGAAGCAAGTAATATAGTGCAATTATGCATCTATTGCTTGTCTATAAAATCTATAATGTGAGAGATCTAACATACACGAGACTACTAAGACGCTAGTCTAATTGGGTAAGAGTCTCGCAGGAGACAATCGCATCTTATTGGCTTCAACAAATATAATATTTTGTAAAAGCAAAACTACTAATATTGTTGTTTTTAAAAGAATCTCTAATACTTGTTGTATATTTTGTATTAGAAAATCTATTTCTAAAATACAATTAAATACTTGTTTTAAGTTAGAATCTAATACTTTATTATAACAAATATTTAGAAATATTTTTTATTATTGTTAATTATTGTTTTCTTCTTTACAATTTTCTTATTTTTTATAGTTTTTTTATTTTTTATTATTATTATTGTCTAGAAATTTAGAAAAATAGTTTAAAAACAATAAGATTTTTGTTCTCTCTTTTAGAATTAGAGCAATAACAAAAGAATTTTTTATTGTTTAAAATTTTTAATTTTAAAATTTAACAATAAATAATATATATATATTTGCTTCTATAGTTTTTATTAATCTAAGAATATTAATAAATTTTTTGATAATAAATTTTTTGTTCGAATTCAATAGTCTTGTTGCTATATTTTTTAGTATTTTGTGTTATTATCTAAACAATATCTTTTATAGCAGACTAAATATTAAAAATATTATAAGATTTATTATTAATTTTTTCTTTGTTGTTGCAACAAATACAATTGATTTTTCTAATATAAAAAATTTTCTAAATTTGTTTTGTATTTTTAATATTGATATTTTTATTGTTTCTAGCTTTGTTCTATATTTAACAATAAGATAAAAATTCTATTAAAATATTATTTTCTATTATTAGTATATAATAGATATAGCGAGTTACAAAATTTTTGTCTCTATTAGATTGTATTATTAGAAATTTATTATTTGCGCTATTTAAATAGATTAGAATAATTCTCTATACTAAATATTATTTTATTTCGAGATAGAGTAGAAATTTACAAATATTTTTAAAAAACAGTTTAAATCTTTATTGTTATTAGTATTTTTGCAAAAACTATATTTTTCTGTTAGTTTTGCAAAAAATATTTTAATACTTATATTCGATAGATTATTTACTATTACAAACAATATTTGTTATTAGTAAATTAGATATAATAAATATAGCAATGATAATAGCTACAAATATAAATATATATATATATTTTATTAGAAAACTTACAATTTTAATTGCTATTTTAATAAAATATAATATTTAACAATTTTGTTGTTTTCTCTGTCTTTTAATATATCTAGCTTGTTAATTTTTGTATTAAAATTTTTTTTTATAATTTAGTATTATTAGACAAATCTAATTTGTTGTTAAGTAAATCTCTATTAATAGAAAGATAATATAAATATCTAAAAATATATTTTAATAAATATTTTGTTTCTGTTTTTTTAGATATAATTACGCAAGATACTAAAATCGAATATATTAATTTATATATTTTTTATATAAATATAAATTATATCTCTATAAACAAAATTTCTAATATATTTATTATTAATATTAATAAGTAGTTGCAAACAAATTGTTTAACTATACTATTTATTCTACTATTTAATCTATATATATATTTACTGTTGCGCAATACGACGACGACATGTCTGAAGCCTGCAGATCGAGATAGTAGAAAATAGATAGCTCGGAGAGTTGTTCGTCTAATTTTGATTGATTTGCTTAGCGAGTTGATTCAAATTTGAATTAATTTGATCTAGATAAACTAGATTCAATTGAAACTAGTTTAAAAATTACAATATATTTTGTAGTCTCTACTCTTTGTATATAACTATCTTCTATAATACTAATAATCTACTACGTTGTTTGTTATATTTTTTAATAAATTATAAGTTCGAATTTGCAAAGACTTTTAATTCGACAACTTTTAATACTATTATTGTAACAATTTTGATCGCGTTTTACGAAAAACAAAAGATACTACTATTAACAAATAAAAATCGACATACATTTTCGAGTTGCGCAAATTTTTTTTGCGCAAACAAATTAATTTTGTTCAATTACAAGTTCTACAAAGAACAAACAACAATAAAAAAGACTAATTTATACGCTTAAAAGAGAGCTAGTTAATGCTTTAAAGAAAGCAAACTATATTGTTTGAAAAAAATTTAATCAATATTTTAAAGAGAGTAGACTAAATTGCTTTAAAAAAAGCAAATATAGTATTAAAAAATACTATTAAGATAACAATGTAATTACAATTTTTGTACTAAATTAATAAAAGATTAATGCATTAAATCTCTTTACTATTACTTGACAAACATTACTTTATCTACTTTTTTATTTTTTTGTTAATTTTACTTTATTTATTTCTATATATTATAGAAAACAATATACGCAAGACAATTAATATATTTAGTCGAATTACAAACAAACAATAGTTTTGTTAAATAAGAAATTATCTTATAGCAAAAAATCTTTGAAATATAATTCAATTTTTAGATTTTATTGTATTCTCTATCTTTACAAGCAAAACTAATTTAATACTATTGATAATTTCTTAATTTAAAAATATAAAAACAAATATTAAAACTACTTTTTATATTTAACTTTGTCTAAACAAGAACAACAAGAAGAACGTAATTGCTATAATTATTATATATAAAATATAAAGATTCTTAATATATAAATACAAAAAGAAGCTTTAAATTATTGAAAAATAGCACTTGATAAACTATATAAATTACAAAAAGTTTGTCGATTAAAATATTAATAAAATATAGATATATTTCAAAAAACTAGAACAAAAAATTGTCGAAACTTAATCTAATATAAAAAAACTATATTACAACAATAAACTAATTTAGATATTACTAGTTTTCTTACTTTTAAAATATATTACAATTCGAGACACTTTTAATATTTAAGATTTTCTTAATATCGATATAATTTTTTAAAAATTGCAAAAAAAAAAAAATTGTTTAAAGTTGATAAGAATACTATATAAATTAAATACAAAACTAGTTGTTCGAAATCTCGATATTAGTATCGAAGTTTCTTTTTAAAATTAAACTTTAATTTTTATCGAAAATTTAGTTTCTTCGATTAAAAAATTAATAAAAATATATATTGCTACTATTTTTGTTAGAGTTTTAAATATTTTGTTAAAAAGTTTTTTTTTTGTGTCGATATTCGCAAATATATTTAAAAAAAGATAAAAAATAACAAAAATTATTAAAAATAACAAACAAATTTTTTATAAAAAGTATTGTATCTACAATACTAAAAACAATAGTTTGTTAAAAAAATCTTTACTTAATAATAGCAATTTCAATATTAAGAAAAACATTAATAAAGAACTTGTAATATTGTTTAAAAAAAATATTAATAAAATTCTTAACAACAAATAGATTGTTAATACTAATACTTTTTTATATATAACTAATTAACTTTAATACTTTAGAGATTCTTTTATTGCTATTTCTAGATATATTGTTAAAATTAAAAAGAGAAAATTGTTTTCAAATTAATATAAAACAACAACAATATATGCAAAAAACAAAAACAAAATATATTTAACAAATATTTTTTTTGTTTTAAATTTTAAAATCAATTTTTTGTCTAACAAACATATATATTAGAAAAATCTATATAGAGATTTTAACAAATACAATATATAGATGCGAGATAAATAAGAAAGATATATTTTTATTGCAAATTAATAAAAAAACGTATATATAGTAAACAAAATAGTATTAGACTTAAACAAGTTTGCTTTTATTGTTGCTATATAATAAAAATCTCTTATAGCATTTTTAGCAATTAATAGTATATTTAATCAAAAAAGTCAAATACAAATTAATATTAACAAAACAATTATTAGTAATTTCAAAACAAAATTGTATAATTTTTAATATTGTCGATTTGCTTATCTAGACGCAATTAAGTTACAAAAACTATATAAAATTACTATATTTTTAAAGCTTGTTTTTATTATCGAAGATATAAAAAATTCTTGTAAAATATACGCATTAATTAAGTTCTACAATAAAAGAAATTATTATATTAATAAATGTAAAACAATTATTTTAACTTTTATTTTAATTAATATTTACAAATTATTATTAATTTTAAGACTTAAATACAAGTATTTTCTTAAAATTGTTAACAATTACTTTTGTAAAATATAAATATTAACAATAATTAAACAAAAACAAATTGTAGATATTCTTTGTTAATAGCAAATACAAATAGAATTTTAAAATAAAGTTAAAATACTTGCAATTTGCAACAACAACAATACAAAATTTAAGTTAACACTTAATAAGTAATATCTATTTTTTGATATTATACTTAATTATATTCTATTATACAATTTTCTTTAAAATAGTATTGCTAAACAAGATATACAAATTATTAAAAACTTTATAAAAATTATAATTAAAAAGACAATTTTTTTTATTAAGTTTTAGCTAAAAATTGCATAAACAAATATATATTTACAAAATTGTATAGTAATTAAATTGCTTATTAACAATTAATTTATTATATTTATAGAGATATTTATCGACGTCAAACTATTTATTAATTATTTGCGTATATAAAATTGCAAATGCTATTTCTATATAAACTTTAAATCTCTTTTTGTCGAAAACAAAAAAGATAAATTTATAAATAAAAAACAAATAGAAATGTTTCTCGAATATATTGACAAGACAAATATATTTGTCAAAATATAGATATCGAACTTAAGTAAAATTATTAAACATAATATTGTCAAATATATTAAGAACAAAAAGAGAGAATATATTAATCTTAAAATATATATTAAAACTATTAATATTTTGCCAAAAAAACAATCAATAGATAGATTTTGCAAAAATATAATTAGAAATAAATCTAATTTAGATTTTGTTTATATTGATTCAAATTTTGTTTATATTAATTTAGATCTTGCTTATATTAATTTAGATTTCGCTTAAAATAGTTTAGATTTTATTTAGATTGTTTTAAATTTTTTTTAAATAATTTTAGATAATCTTGTTCTATTTGAACGTTATATATAGATATTTTTGCATATTGTTATTTTAAAGAGAAAACAAATTAATAATAATACAAAAAACTTGAAAAAATATCGAAACAAAATTGTTTATACTATAGCAATCTTTATAGTTTAAGACGTAATTAATAAGACTATAAACTCGAAGTACAATTTTGCAATTATTGATAAAAAAAATAGTAATGCTAACAAACTTGTTATATCTATATCAAAAATATAGAACAAAACTATAAACAATTTTGTTTAAAAAAAACTAAAGAAAAATACTATATAAGAGAAATTACTTGCTTTTGCTACTAATAATATATAGAAGATTGTTATTTCTTCTCGAAATATTAATATTGTAACAAACAAATAAATATTCAAAACAAAGATATATATAGATAGAATATTAGAAAAGTTTAAAGCAAGATTGATTGCAAAAGATTTTATACAAATCTTCGAAATTAATTACAAAAATATTTTTGTTTCAATTGTTAAATTTGATATTTTACAAGTGTTTTTTGTTATTGTTATATTAAAAAATCTAAAATACTATTAGATAGATATTAACAACATTTTTATTAAGTTTTTTCTTAAAAAGAAAATCTATATAATATTTTTATTTGAAGTAAATGTATTTTCAAAGCAATGTTTGCGCATTTTTCGAAATCTTTATAGTTTAAAAGAAACTATTCGCAACTAATATAAATACTATATTAAAGAGCTTGTTAGATTAGACTTCAAGCAATACAATACTAATTTTTGTCTCTTGTTGTATTTCGAACAACGTATTATGTTTTTGTTTTATATTGACAATATTGCTATTGTTGCACAATTAATAAATAATATTGATTAATTTAAACGCGAGTTTTAAAAGATATTTAAGATAAAGAATCTAAAAGAAATAAAAAAAAATTGATATTAGAATTACTCGCAATCGAAAAGCCAAAACTTTATATATAAATTAATTTTATTATATTAACAAGATACTTAATAGATTGCAAATATTTGTCGACAAAAGTAGTTCAACTAAATTGCTTATAAATAAATACAATTTTTTTCAATTTATCGAATCGAAAGATAAACAAATTGATCAAAAAGATTATTAATACACAATCGAAACCATTATATATGCAGCTATTTATACTTGTTTAGATATTGTTTTCGCAATAGAATATCTAAATCAATATTTTGCTAATTCGACAAAACATTATAATTAGATTTTGAAGACATTGCTTCGATATCTTCGCTCTATTGTCGACAAGAGACTAATGTATAGCAACAATAAAAATTTATATTTAGTAATATACTTTGACTCAAACTACGCATTTGATAGATTGAATCAAAAGTTAATTCTTCAAAATATATTTATAATAGACGAAGAATTGATTGCATAAATATTATACAAGTAGAAGTTAATAACAATATCTATTACTAAAACTAAATATATAACTCTATTTATATATATTAGAAAAAATCTATAAATTATATAGATTCTAAAAGATATTAATTATGCGAAATATTTTAAAAATTTACTAAATCGTATAGATATTGTCGAAAACAAAATACACGAATTTGTATTTTTTATATAATTGATAGACAATAATCAAGCAACTCTAGTACTTATTAAGAACGCTTATATTAATAATAGATCAAAATATATCAACGTAACACTTTACTACGTTAGAAATCTCTATAGAAGTAATTGTATTTGTATTAGTTTTGTTCGAAACATAGATATAATAGCAAATAGACTAACAAAATTATTGTTTAGAAATAAGTTTAAGATCTTTATTAGATAGCTTGAATTAATAAATTAGAAAATTAGTAAAAACTAATAGACACGTTATTATTGAGTAAAAGTATTGCGCAATACAATAGCAATATATCTAAAGTTTGCAAATTAAGATAGTAGCAAATAAACAATTCGAAGAGTTGTTTATCTAATTTTGATCAATTTGTTTAGCAAACTAACTTCAAATCTAAATTAATTTAATTTAGATAAACTAGATTCAATTGAAACTAGTTTAGAAGTTGCAATATATTTTGCAATCTTTGCTCTTTGTATGTAACTATCTTCTATAATACTAATAATCCACTACGTTGTTTGTTATATCTTTTAATATTTACTATTAAATCTTATATTAATGTTACGCTAGTACTTTCTACGAAGATATTAGAATAAGTTGTGCTTTCGAAGAGATTTGTAGACGTCTTTAGACAATGTAAGCAATTACTAAGTAACAAGAGTTTGCAACTATAGACAATTTCTATATTTAATAAATCTTAAAAAAGATTCGATAAATCAAAGTAACAATAAGTAAAAATCTATAATAAGGTGAATACAATTTATAAGAGAGTCGTATTCTAGTTTCTATATACTAAGAAAATACTAATTGTTTATTTTGCTTGTTTGTTGAAAAATGCGAACATAATTGCTCGCAATATTCGTTCGTCGAACATAGCAAACATTATGCTTAAATTGTTCGCTTCTTAAATATAGCAAATATAATAATAAATTCGTCTAAAGACGTAGAATCTAAATTACTAATATAGTTTTAATAAGCTCGTAACACTATCTTTTTTTTCAAAGTTTTTGTTTCGAAATCTAATGTCTTCTTACTATGTTTTTAAAAAAGATTAATATTAGAAATTTCTTTTCTCGAAAGAAAGATTTTTTTGACACTCTAAGTTTGATATCTTTAGCAATGCGTTCTTGTTGTAACTATACGATGTCTAGTAAAATCTATTGTGTAAATAATAATTCTAAAAAGTATGTAAAATGTGTGCGATTTAATCGTGATTACGATTTGATAACTTTTTCTATATCGATCAAACAAATTTATAAAGAGCGAATACGCTTAAAAGAAGAAGTGCGCGATACGCGTACGAAGTTGAGTCGACTAAAAAAACAACTAAATTTTCTAAAAAATAAGAAGAAAAAAATAAATATAATAAAATAAAAAAACATTGGCGATTTAGAGATAAATAAAGTATATTTTGTCGAGTTTGTTACAAAGACTTTCGAGTTGCTATTTAATATATCGTTCGAACAATTTCAATTTTTAATTAATTAGAATTAAGATGCTATTTCTATATCTTGCTTTAATAAAATTTCTTTAAAAGATTTTAATAAAAATTAAGATTCTTCTTTGATTCTTAAATATTTTTCGAAGTAAAGTATTCTTTTTACTTGATAAGATACTTTTGATTTTCTTGTTGTAGAATTTTTTCGATCTCGAACTAGTTCTCTTTTTGCAAATAAAAATAAAATGTGTTCTATAAAGATGTGATTAAGTTTGCTAACTTCAACAATAAAATATAAAATACTAGAAATATTTTAACATTCTTAAATAAGTTGAGTTTGTAGTTAATTAATCTCTTAATTTTTTTATTAATAAACAATTTAATTTTGATATAATTTAATTTCTTGTTTAACTTTCTTGTCTTAAAATCTTTTGTAAAAAGATATATTTTATTTCTCTCTTTTAGCTAAGATGTTGTTTTTTGTTTTTTATTTTAATATTTGATCGATTTCTTTTGCATTTTTAAGATATTGTTGTGTATCTTTTTTAGTGTTGTTATTCTTTCAATAGTTAATTGCGCAAACAAATGCATGCGCTCTTCTTCGAAAAGATTTGATTTCTTGTTATAGTTAACAAAAAATAAAATTATTTTAGTAATATTCGAAATGTTTGCATTGAGTTCTAGTTGTGTTATAGATAAAAGTAATATTCAATTGCTATAAATATTGTTAATATAGTGTCTCAAATATTGCTTAAGACTCTAGTTTGTTCTTTCTATTTAATTATTTGTAATCAAATAATAGACAATAGATATTCGAAATCTTGTATCTAATATTAAGAGAAACGTTTTCTAATAGTTAGACGTAAAGAGCTTGTCTTTGTTACTACTTAATCTCTTAAGTATATTATAATATTGTATAAGTTGATTTAATATAATATATTTTAGTTGTTTTGCAATAAACTTCTCTTTACATGCGATAATATATAAGTACTTAATAAACTTATTAATTATTACTAGTATCGAATTATATTTATTTTTAATTGTTGAATTCGTCGACTTGAACAACTTAATAATAAAGTTTATTGTAACTTTATTTTATAACAATTTAAATAATTTCTAATATTAAATTTCGTTATAGTTCGTATATATATTATGTTTGTTCTATTAATAGCTAAGACATCGTTTAATGTATATTTTGACAACTCGTCTTATCTATAAAAATTAACAATACTAGTATAAAAACTAAAAAGTTTTTGTTATTTTTAGATGTTTTTGCAATAATTTGTTATAATATTCTCTTATATATTTGTCGATCTTGTTGATAGATATTTGAAGTTTTTCTTTTTTTATTAAAAACTCTTTTGTATTATTTCGAAGTATTTGTAATATAGTATTTAGTTTATATTTATTTGCTAATAGTAATTTGTTTTTGTTAATCTTAAGTATGTTGTAGTTAAACAATTCTTTCGTTTTTATATAATTACTTCTTCTATTAAGTACATTTGCTCTATTATTATTTTTGTCTAAAATATACTATATTTTGAATTTGTACTATTTAAGTCTTTTTAATTATTGCATTTGTCTTTTGTTAAACTACTTTATAGTAGTAAAGTGTACAAGATTTTTATAATTTATAAGAATCGTAAGTTTAAGTAATTTTTTCGTATATACTTTTTATAATTTTAAGAAGATTACTATAGCGAGTAGTTTTTTATTGTAAATATTATAGTTTTGTTCGATTAATAAGAGTTTTCTTAAAAAATATATTATTAAATGTTATATATTTTTATGTTTTTAATTAAAGCATGTATTGATAGCTAGATTTAATGCGTCAATTTCAATCTTGCTTAACAATTATAAATTGTATATTTTTAGTATTAGTTTTTTTAAGCATTCTAGCTTAAAATTTTGAAATAATTTCTCTTTTGCGAGTTTTTATAATTATAACGTATTTTTTTTCGTAAGATTTGTTAATGATATCGGATTTGTTAAATAGTTTTTAATAAATTTCTTGTTGTAGTTTATAAAATCTAGAAAAAATTGTACTTCTTTAATATTTATCGATAATTTTTATTTTTTAATTGCTTGTAGCTTCTTAAAATTTATATATACTTTATATTATTTAACAACAAATTCAAGAAAGTTAACTTTCTTTTAATAAAATTTGCATTTCTTTAACTTAAGATATAAATTTTTTATATTTAAATATTTTAATACTTTAAAGACATAACTAATATGCTCTTTTAAGATTTTCGAATAAATTATAATATTGTTCAAGTATATTATAACAAATTAATTCAAATATTGTCGTAATAGATTATTAATTATTTTTTAATACGTTGTCGAAACGTTTGTAAACTCGAACAACATTATTATATATTTGTATAATTTATATTGTATACAAAAAGATATTTTTTACTCTTTTTTTGTTTTTATTCTAATCTAGTTGTACGCTTCTTGTAAGTCTAATTTAATAAAGTATTTTGCTTTAAATAGTCGATTTTGAAGTTCGCTAATATTGAATAGTAAATATCGATTCTTAATTGTAATATTATTTAGTTTTTGATAATTAATATATAGACGAAAGATTTTATTCTTTTTTGATACAAAGAGAATCAAGTATTTTGTCTATAATTGGAATTTTTTAATAAATTCTTTCTTTTTGTTTTTTGTTAAATATTCGCAAAGTACTTCGAGCTTTTTTTTGAATAAAGTATATATAAATTTAAACGTAAATTGCTTGTTTAATTTAAATTTAATTTTGTAATTTTACAATTAATATTTAGAAAGAGTCTTTGTTGTTTTTTTTTCTTAAAATAAATACTCTTAATTGTTGTATATTTATAATACGTGCTTTAACGATTTCTTCGCTATATTAAATAGTTCAAGATTTTTAGAAAATTCGTAATTTTATTTATTTATTTTGATTTTATAATTTAATTAATTTTTGTCAATATTTATTAAGTCGAACTTTGTTAAATCGTTTTTTTGCAAAAATATAAATTTGTTATTTGCAATCAATTTTTAATTTAATCTTTTATCTATTATCGAATGTTATTAATACGTAGATTGAATATATTTTATATAATTATATTGCGCAAATCTAAGTAGTTGTGTATTCTAGTTAACTTCTAGATTGTGTTATTTTAATCAAAACATTTTTAGAACAATATTATAAATAATTATTTTTACTATATTAAAGATTAGTTTCTTGTAATGTTGCTAAATAGCTATTAATAGTAATTTTGTTTCTTTATTTACTCTTTTATTTTTGTTAAATAATAAATTTTTATTTACAATTACTAAATTGTATACGTTAAACTTCTTTTAAGTAGAGTACTTTTCTCTTTTAATAAAAGCTTTACTTATAAAATTACTTGTCGCACTAAAATCGATTATTGCAATAAATTGTCGTTTATTGACTTTAACTAATGTAGTAAAATATTATACATATGCTATTAAATTTAGTTGCTATTGTTGAATTAATATATTACATTTCTTTAGTATGCTCTTTATTAAAAAATTTGAACTTTTTCTTGTTTTTATGTTGTAATTTTCGTTTCGAACGTTTATTTGCGCTAAATTTTCTTTTTATACTAAATTAATAATTTTGACTTTCTAGAAAATCAATTAATTTCTTCTTTGTTTTCTCAATAAGTTTAGTATAAATCGTTATAGTATTTTGTTTAATTAAATATTGTATATTTTTTTGCTTTCTTTATTTTCTTTTGAAATAAACTTATATTACTTAGTTGTTGTTCGATTTCATTAAGAATTTCTCTTTCTATAGTAACGTCGCTTTCTAGCGTTTTCTCGCGTTTATTTACGATTCAATTTTTTTTTTTTTTCTTTAATAAATTAGCTAAAGTCTTAAGATGTTTCGTAATGTTGTCTAAATATTTGTAAAAAAAAATTTAATTATACTTGTCGTCTAAGTTTGTTGCTAGATAAAAGTATAGCATTTTTAATTGTTTCGCTCTTATAATCTTATTAAGTATTTGATTAACTTTTTGCGTAGATGCGAATGCTTTGCTTAATAATATTTTATCTAGAACTTTCTATAACTAATTTAGATTTTTTATTAGATAATAGTTGTTGTTCGATTTAGTCTTAAAGATATTTGTCTTTGTATTAATTTGCTTTCTAATGTTGTTCTAGCTATTAAATATCTCTCTTAATATAATATTGATTTGTCAACAATTTATTAAATTTTGTAATTGACAATCTTTTGCAAAGTAATTCGATTTATTATATAAATAGCACGTTTTTTAAGATTTGTTATTTTGCTTTCTTTTAAAGTTTTTCTTTTTACGTTGCTAAATAAAATCTAATTTTATAGATGCAAATTTACAATAATTAAGATTATTATACTTTTAATTAAAACGAGATTCTTTCTATTAATATTCGATTGCTAATTTAAAGAAGATTTTTGCTCTTTTTCGAAATTGATTGTATCTTTTTTTTATAGCTCTTTTATATAATTTGTTGTCGAAATCGATAGCTACTTCGATAAGATCGAATATATTGCTAAGAATTTTTTTATTACGTATAATTTTGTTCTTTAGATTGTTTTTTAAATTTCGTTAAAATATTATTATAAATGCGATATCGTTTTACTTGATTAGATTAATATATTTTTGAAATTTAACAACGTAGTTTGTTGCAAAGATTTGTTGAATTAAATATTAAATTATTCTTTTTGCAATTTGTTTCTTGTTAAATATTTTAAAGATTTTTCGAAGCTCTCTTTTAAAATTATTGAAGTCTATAAATATTGCACAAAAGTTTTCGTTATAATTTTTCAAATATTTTTGTAAATTTAGTTTGAATTAATGTTGAGCTCTCTCTTTAAGAAATGTTAATGCAAAAATTGTTTTCTAGTTTGCTAAAACAAGATAAAAAATAAAATAGATATTTATTTGTATAAGTTAGTTCTTTAAATCAATACAATCTTTATAATAGATATTAAGTTTATTAATTTTAATTTTGTTGTCTTTTATAATTAATAATCGACATAATATTAATAAGTTAATGCTTGAAATAAAGATGCGTTAATTTAATATAAACATTCTTTAAGTGTTCAAAGTGTTACACTAGTATTTTCTACAAAAATATTAAAGTAAGTTGTGCTTTCGAAAAGATTTGTAGACGTCTTTAGACAATATAAGCAATTACTTAATAACAAGAGTTTGCAACTATAAACAATTTTTATATTTAATAAATTTTAAAAAAGATTCGATAAATCAAAGTAATAATAAGTAAAAATTTATAATAAGTTAAACACAATTTATAAAAGAGTCGTATTTTAGTTTCTATATATTAAGAAAATACTAATTGTTTATCTTATTTGTTTGTCGAACAATGCGAACATAGTTGCTCGCGATGTTCGTTTGTTGAACATGGCGAACATTATACTTAGATTGTTCGTTTCTCGAACATAGCAAACATAATAGTAGATTCGCCCAAAGACGTAGAATCTAAACCACTAGTACAACTTTAGTAAGCTCGTAACAATTAAAATATAACAATAATTAAAGATACATTTATAATCTTTTCTTTTCTAAAAATATTTTTATTAATAATAATATATTTTGCAATTAAGAAACTCTTAAATATATTATAATCGACAATACTATTGCAGCTCTTATTGTATAAAAACAAAAAACAATACTTTTTAAAAAAAAACTTGCTAATATTTTTAAATATATAGCAATAATAATATCTAATTAATAACTATTAGATTTTTAGTAAAATCTTATTTTTTATATAAAAATTTTTCTGTTTTTTAAGTTACAAATTATCTCTTTTCTTTTTAATCTATTTGCAAAAATTTTATATTAAATATTAATATATTTTTTCGAATAATATATTCTTCTATACTATCTAAACAATTTTTTTGTTATTCTACTACTTTTTATTAATATCTCTCTTTATTAAAAAGAGTAGATTGATCGCGTCGGGTCGGGTTATCGAGTTCGAGTCGAGTATTCGACCCAAATTGGGTCGAGTCGATTTCAAAAATTGAAATCAAATTGTCGATTTAATTTCTAATGTTGAAATCGACAATTCGAGTCGAGTTGCAAACTTGAAATCAAAAATTGACTCAAAAAATCGATTCGAATCGCTAAGACTTAGTATTAGTATAAAGATTCTAAAATAAATAGTAGAAACTAGAAAGCCATGTTCTATTCTATAATCTCTTAGTAGTAAATTATCTAATAATGCATTAAGATAATAGATATAAGTTATTTAGAGTTAAAATTCAAAAAATTAATTTAATTGTACTTTAAAAGAGATTCGAACTCTTAATATAATACAAATATTAGATAGATTAATGTTATTTATAGTTAGCTTAATATTAATATTGCAACGCATTTCTAAATTTGACAACAATTATTAACAATTACATTTGCTCTAATTACTAAGCTATTAAGACTTGTTATTTAAGTTTATTCTATCTATTTATATATAAAGAAATAATACTTAAACAATAGTAAAATTATTAAAATATTAATCATATACTTTTAATGCATTATTAAGAATTAAAGTCTTTAAATTAAGTAAAAGCAAATAAAGTTATATATAAGTTGCAATTCTAATATCTATTTTAATTACAATTTTATAATGCAAAAGAATAATAAAATAAAGTATACAATATAGTAATGCATTAAAGTAATACATTATAATTGTTTTTATAATAATAGATTCTCTAGACTATGTGTGTAAAGTTATTAATTCAAAATTTTAATAATCTTGTTCGTTTTACTATTATCTTGAATAGTTTGATTAAAGTTATTTTTTATTTTGTTATTATTTTTGTTGTTGTTATTTTTATCAATTTTATTGCTATTGTTTTTATCGTTCTCGCTCTTATTATTTTTTTCGTTATTCTTATTATTTGTTGCTAAATAATAGTTATAATTTAGCTTTTTTACTTTATTTTAAGTCTTGTATTGAGTCTTTTGTCTATAATTATTCTCTTTAATTATATTATCGAAATTCTCTATTCTAAGAATAATAGAATTTGAAATATTTCTCTTTTTTGCATTGTTTAAGATTGCAAATTCTTTAACAAAGATGTTAAACAATTTTATAGAATTGTTATTATTAGCTTTTTTTAAATTATTTAAGTTATCGTAATAAATAATTTGTTGTTAAATAATTTTTACAATCGATTTTATATAGATCAAAAAGCTTTTATTAATATTAAGCTTATTGTCAACGCTTAATTGTAATATTATTTAGTTTAAATATAGAGCACAAATAATGCATTTAAATAATACATATCTTTTTAAAAAATAATTTTATTGTTATATTTGTATTTTTAAACAACTTTTGTATCTTTTTAATAATTTTAAATCGATTTGCTTTCTTAATTGCAAATTTCTTTTTTGCTTTTTGTCTAAGCTTATTCTTAAAACATTTCGCTATAAAGTTGTTAACATTGTGTGCTTTATTGCATTATCTAAATGCATTACTATAAAAAATTTCATTAATTTAATGTTCGTTAATCTTATTTTTAATATTTTTCTTTATATATTTACAATTCGATACAAAGACTTGCTTTTAAACAATTGTTTTATGCAATTTTTTAAGTTAAATTAAAATAACTTTGCGATTATTGCATTGTTTTTGATACAACTTCTTCTTATTATTATTTTATTTTTGTGCGCAATTGCGACTTGCGATGCTTTTTGAATTAATTAATAGCGCTTTTATTATTTGTGCATGTACTTAGCTTATTTTACGAGTAATGCATAGAGATAATGCAATTATATAGCAACTTAGAAATTTCTTACGATATTTAATAAAGTGCGACAAGATTCAAAGAATAGAAAATTCGAAAAGATTGACAAAATTGTAAATAATGTGTTGACAAATAATTTTATTGAAACGAAATAAAAAATATGTATATTAGAGTTAGAATTAATATTTATTTACTAACACTTACTTTGAACTTTTGTTAATACAAAATTATTATTTCTTTATATTAATATATGTTTGATTTCGTTAACATATTACGCAAGTTTATGTTTGTTAATTGTTTTATCGTTTATATTATGTACTTTTATTGTTAATTACTAATTTAAATCTCTCTTTTTACGCGATTTTTCGACGCGTTTGCATTAATCAAAATTATCAAAATTATAGCTTATTTTATTATAATTTCTTTAAATTTTGTTTCGAATTTAATATTTTTCTTTTACATTTATATAAATCTCTTTTTAATATTGTTAAATTTATTATCTTCTTCAATAACTCGCGTAAAGCAAATAAATAATACATACAAATAATGCGAAACGTTTTGTCTAAAACTAACATACTTAATTTGCTAATTTGTTAATTAATTTCGAAATTTTTTTGCGATAAACTAGTTTCTTAATCTAAACGTAATAAGATAAGCAAAGACAAAAAAAAGTCTCAAAAAAAAGTACTAAAGAAAAGAGTATTTAAGATACTAGTGTAATCAAAATAATACAAATAGATAATGTATTTTCGATTAATATATTGATGTTTTGCGATAGCATATACGAAAGTAAAAGTCTAATATTGTCGCTTTTCGTAAAATTCGAAAATATTAAAAATCGATCGATCTTTTTATTATTCGATTTGCATTTTAGCGTTTAATTTGTAAGCTTTTTTATATTGAGATCAATAATTACAAACGTAATTAAATCGATTATTGTATTTAAAGCTCTACTTTAGTAGCACTTTAAAAAGCAACAAAGACATTTATAATTTTTTTTTCTTCTAATAAATGCATTATCTCTTTGCATTACTATTATAATAACAAAATTATAACTAATATTTCGCACATTATAGATTCGAATCTTGCGATTATTTACGCGAAGCGTATAATACTTTAGCTAAGAGATTTGTTCTTTGTTAAGAATTTTATAAAGTAATTCGATCTTTTAAGCTAAAAATTTTACAACAATGTTATATTTTTCTTTTTAAATAAACATAATATGTTGTTCTTTTTAAGCAATTATAATTGTTCTTTGCATTAGTTAAGACTCAAATCTTCGAAATTTTATTATTAATAGATTTTTTTTAGCAATTTAATTTATTGAATATATTATCTCTTTGTATTATTACTAATAGTATCTAATAATTTCTATAGTTATTAAAGATGTTTTCTTTTTAAAAGTTGATTTATTTATAAATAAATCTAATCTAAAACAATTTTAAAATTTAACGTAAAAAAATCTTCTTTTTTATTTATTGCTTAATTGTTATTTTTCTCTCTACAATATATATTTTACGATTCGAGAACAATCTTTTTTGCGTCTAGATTTATAGTATAATGAAAATATTTAATTATTATAATTTGCTCGATTGTTTGCGAACTTATTTGAGATCGATTTTATCAACACACTTTTCGAACAAAATTAAAAATTCGTTTAATATTTATTAATAACACTAAATATAAAAGTATATCTTAAGTTATTTGCGTTAGCTTTAAAAAGTTCAAAATATTGTTTCTTTAATATTTTTAGATTAAATATTTATTTTCTACAATATTAATACAAAGATATCGATTGTCTTTATTTTAAATCGAACAAAATTGTTAAGACTATCGAAGTAAGAATCTTGTAACATTTACAATAAATTATATCAATATTAATAAAAGATTATATACATTATTATATTGTATTATCTTTTTAACGATAGTTGCTTTTTGCGCTTTTGCTCTTAAATTAGCAATCGAATTGTAATAATATTAATAATAATTCTTAAATTCTATTTTGTATTTGTTCTTGTAATTAATAATATTGTTGTTTTCTCTTTTATTTTACAATTTATAAAGACTAACTTTCTACGTAGAATTTAGAATATTAACAAGATTGTATAACGTATTGTCTAATTCTTTTGTTTTCGAATAGTATTTCGCAAGTTTTGTTGAAGCTTTATTGCAAATTTTAAGTACAATATCTTTCGAAAAATAAATATTGATTCTTATTATTTTTTTTAGATATTTAAGATAATTAAATATTCTATCGAATACTTAAAATTTTAAATAAATGCTTGTGTTAATTGTTTGCGAAACTATAAAAGTATATTTGTAGAAAGAATTTAATATATTGTTAATAAACAAAATTAAGTTTTATTTGTTTTTGTCGAACTTAACTTATTAAATCTTTGAATCTTAAAAATATTTTTTTATTTAAAGATTAATGTAATCGCGTAATTGATATATTTAACAAAACATAAAATAAATAGAGTTTTAACAAATATAAATATTTTGTATTAGTTTTTGTAACTTTTTATTAATTTTTTTTTGAAAAACTTTAAATCGAAACAAACGTTAAGTTAAGTTGTTAATAACAATTGTAAAAACGCGAATTTAATAAATTTAATATATATATTATCTCTTTGCATTATTATAAATTTAAATATCTTTTTAATTACACTAGACAAATCTATGCTTTTTGCAATATTTTGAAGTTGTTTATTCTTTAATTGCACAACAATATTATTATTCGTTGCTTTTAATTTTATAATCGAAATAAAATCTTAAGTTACAAAATTAATTATATAAGTTAAACAAAATACAAAATTTTGTTGCTTGTTTTATTAAAACTTTTGTTGATTCAAGATTTTATTAAGTTTGTTCTTAAGTGTGTCGTTATTACTTGCGTTATTAATAATAATCTTAAGAAGCTTATCTTTAATTTTGAAAAATTTCAAAATCTTTATAAGCTTTAACATTAATTAACAATCTATATATTTAATATTAAGAAAAATAAATTTAATAAGATGTTCGCGAAATTAAAATGTAACGTTTATTTAATATATTAAAACTTCTAGATAAACAATTCTTTAAAAACTAGATTATATATTTAAAACAATAAAGATATATTAAATACTCTTAAAATCTATCTTAATTTTCTCGCGAATTTGATTATATTTTAAGAGAATTATTTTGAATAATTTGATATAACTTAAAAGTATCAAATTTGAGCGAAGCATTTCTAGTAGCTTTCGAAAGTTAAAATTGTCAATAATTCGAAAAAACAAATTCAAATTTACGAAAGTCTTACATAGTTAATTTTTTTAATTATCTTAAATAAAGAATAACAACAAATTAATATAACTTTTCTTCTAATAAATTGTTAGTTATGCATTATTTATATACATTATTAATTGTAACTTATGCAACTAAAGACTAAATTAATTGTTGTTTATAATCAAAATCGTTTTCGTTTTAAACAAAAGAAGAATAGAAAATATTTCTTTATATTCGATGTGCTTGAATAATTATAAGTAGTAAAATAATTCAATATTTTGTAACAACTTTTGCACACAATTTTTGAAATATTATCTACAATCGAAATTATTTGAATATATTTATTTCAAAATTTAAATTGTGCTTTTGCATCAATCTTTTTTGCTTAATGTAAATTAACAAGTTTCGATTAAATTTTATTTAAAATATTGTTGTTAATAGTTGTTTGTAATTATTATGCTTAAAATTAAGTATTAATATTTGAACTTTATTTAACGTATTCGTTTCTTTCTCTTTAAACAAGCAATAAATAATTGATAGATATCTTGTTAAATATCTCGTAAAAATTTCTTTTTTTAGTATTAATAACAAAAGTAAAGAAATCTTAATTAAATTAACTTGCAAATTAATTAAGATATAAGCTACTAAATAATAAATTGCAAAAGATAGATTCGCTAAAATTCTTTTTGTTTGAAGACAATAATTGACTTAAAGTCTTTAAAGAATTTGACATTTTGCAAACAAAAATACAAATATAATATAATTATATTCTTTAATAGTTCGAGAAAGAAATTTAAAAACAAAAAGATAATACAAAAGAGTAATATAAATAACAACTAATATAAATAAGCTATTTTAAGATAATACAAGCAAGAGTAGCTTTTGAATCGAAGCATATTACTTGACACTATAGCAAAAAATTCAAAATTATAATAACGTATATTCAAAAATAGAAAATCTTGATATAATAACGTTATATTTGGTTTCTTAACAATTCGATTCGATTTCAAATATTAAAATTGAAAATCAAGTTAAATCGAATCGATTTAATTTCAAAGTAATAGAAATCGAATCAAATTTCGAGTTGATTTCTAATGTTGAAATTGTTAGGTTAAGTCGATTTCAAAAGTTGAAATCGAAACCTAATCCAACGATTAGTCTAAAAAAGAGTAAAATTAGACTAATTGTTTTTGGAACCGAAACCCGAATTCTTGGCGCCAAGAGTCGAGTCGGTTCCAAAAGTTGGAATCGAATATACTATATATAGTAATTCGGTTTCTTGGCGTTTCGGGTCGGTTCCAAAAGTTGGAACCGAAAACCGAAAAACGATTAGTCTAAGTAAAATATACTTTGCAATTTTCTAAAATTCTAAAATAATAATAAAAAAAAATAGTTAGATTATTAGATAGAGTTTCTAAGTATTAAAATAGATAGTAAAACAATAAAAATATAATTGTTTTTTACTAAATTATAATAAGTTTGTAATTTTGTTATTGTAGTAGCAGAAACAAAGATACTTTAATATTAAAGTCTCAAAATTCTAGTAGACTTTCTATTTTTTTGTATTAAAATAATAGTATTAGGATATGTTTTTCTAAGTATTTTATATATTTTTTGTTAAAAAAATATACAATATTATAGTATTATTGTTTCTATAATAAAAAATATAGTCTAATAATATTATTTTCTATTGCGTTAAAACAATATTAAGATTCTATTATTGGCAATTCCGAAATCTCTGCTCAGAAAGTATCTGTTGCGAATTCTGCTAATTTGGCTATTAGTTGACTTAGAATCTATTTAGTAGCAAAAGTCTTGGCGCTTGCTTAGCAGAAGTCCAATTTTGATGTTTAAGATACGCACAAACTCTCGCAATACTTCGTTTATGTCTCTATTTGTTACTCTAGTAATTTGTATAAAAGAATCGAACAATTCGTAAGATTTCTACGTGCATGTTGTGTATCAACAAGAACGTCTCTTGTTGTACACATAATAATTGTGGATTTTTATGCGTTCGTAAATCGCGCTCGTAAGACTTAACAATATGCAAGATTAGATCTTAACAAAGCGCGTATCAATTATGCGTCTACAAATTCTACTAATTGTAGCTCAATCTTGCGCTTAATTATATAAAGCAAATATATTAATATATTAGCTAATTTAACTATTAGTTACTAATAGTACTATTAACAAGAATTCCGAAATTGCCAATAATAGTTTATTGTATCTTAATTAATCTTTTATATATAAATAAATATATTTAGTTTCTAAGATATAGACAATTATTAAATATTATATAAAAGTAATATATTTATTAATATTTTTTCTAAGTACTATTTTACTTATATTAAACACAAAACTCTTTATATTAATATTTATAAAATAAAAATAATTCTCTATATTTTTTATCTTTAACTATTTTGTTTTTGCAATAACAAAGTTATTATTTATAATAATAATATTATTGTTATTGTTAATCTTAATAAAGAATCTATTTATAATAACTCTATAAATTTCTTGCAAGATATTATTATAATTTTTGCTCTTAACAATATACTAATAGAATCCATTTAAATCGACTCTAAATTAAATAATTTTGCAAATCTGTTTTTACAAAATAAATATAAAACTATTATTAACAAATATTTATAGTTAGTATATTTTATTGTTTAGATCTTTGCAATTCTTTTAACTTCTAATATACAAAGATATATTTAGATTGAAATATAGTTTTTTTTCTATAATAAAAATTTGCTACTTTTATAAAAGATTTATACTTAACAATTTTTAAAAACTATATATAATACTATTATTTTTATCTTTATTGCAATATTCTATCTATTACTATTTAAGGTTTTGTTAGTTAAATTGCTTATCTAAATCTCGATTGTATTAAAATAAAAACTATTAAAAACTATATTTGCAATCTTTGTTCTATCTATATTAATAAAGATTATTTCGATTCTATAGTTTTTAGTAGCTTGCTTTTTCTTTATATTATATACAATATTAAATATTGTTAAAACAACAATATTCTTTGTAAGCGCAAAACTATTATATAGAATATTCTATTAAATATTCTATCTATTTTTGATATAATTATATAATTAAATACTATTTTTTATACTATTTTATGTCTTGTTTTTGCAGATTTTCTACAAGTAGACAAATTTATATAGAATATATATAATTTAAATAATACAAACTTTGTTAATTAATTTATTATTAAATTATCTATTAAACTTTTTGCAAACAGATTTAAACTAAATATTTCTATCTTTAAAATAGATTTTTTTTGCAAAAATATTACTTTTAGGATTGTTGTTGTTAATAATATTAATTGTGTAGTTATCTTTTTAAAAAGAATACCTTTTATAGTATTTAATTGTTCTATTAACTCTTTATTTAATATTATATCGACAATTTTTTTTAGAACTCTAAGCTGCTCTAAGCAAGCTAGCAAAGCTAAGTAGAATTAAGTATTTAAGAGTTACTATATTCTAATTTCGACGCTTGCAATTGTCCGAGCGCTTAGAACTTTATTAAGAATTATAATTATAAGTTAAGAAATACTAATAACAAAAGACTAAATAAGCTTTCGCAAGTATCTCTTAACAAAATATTAAACTTTTAAGAGATAATTAGAGTCTCTCTTATCTTGTCTAACAATATTGTACTTGTCTATTTAGAGATATTGTTATTGTCTTTAATACAAATATAAGATATTCGAATTATTAAGACTTGCTCTTCAAGTAAACTTTGTTCGAATTAATCGAATTTGCAATTTATAAATTTTTGATATTAATATTAATATAATTATACAACTATTGAGCGTAATTGTAGATCTTAAATATTAAAACTTTTTAAAGCTAAGCTTAATTAAGATTTTTTTTAATTTGTTAAATTTTAAAAAAAATAAAATTTCTAAAAATAAAATTTTTGTATATTTAGATTAATTTAGTTTGTTATATAATTTAATTCTAATTCTAGACTTTCTTAGAGAACTTAGTGTTACGATCATCGTACTTTCCTCCTAGGCAGAGTATTCCTTCCATGCTTGGCAGGGTATTTCTTCCGTGCTTGGCAAGGTATTTCTTGACATAGTAGTATTTAGATCTAGAGAACTTTTCTTCTAGCTAGTAATACAATTATAATTTCCATTATTAGTGTTCTCTTTTTAGTGCGTTTTCGCACCATTTGGTAGCTTCAAACAATTATTTTCTTACCCATAAGAAAATTGGTTATCAAAGGGAATTATCTTACTATTATTTTTGCTTTTTAGAAGTCTACTTTATTATCTCGTGAAGTTTGCTTTTTTATTGTAGAAATTGTCTATTAGAAAGAAAATATCTTATTAGTATTTTGTATCTTTCTCTTGATCAATATTTCGTATCTTTCTTTCGCCAACAATTCTAACGTCTTCGCTAGAATTGTCGAATAAAATTATTGAACTTGTCTAAAAATTGAACAATTTTCTAGTAAAAATTAGCAAATTATTTTCGAAACAATTCAAGAAATTCTTGTCTATTTTGTAGAATGTATTGAACAACACTTTTAAGCTAGTAACTATTTATATAGCGATTAGAACTAGTAAGCGTTCAAAGTTTTTTAAGTTGTTCTACTATTTATTAGATTAAATTGTAAATCAATCGACTTTTATAAGAGCAATAAAGACTTTTGTAACAAATATAGAAGTCTATTGACAAATCTCGATTTACTTTAGTTTCTTTTTTTCTTTATAGATAAGAAAGTCAAAGAATTTATTTAAGAAAAAAGGCATTTTGTAGAGCTCGAAGTCTTTAGTTTCACGCATTGTTACACAATTTCAAGAAGTCGATAATACTTTTATATCGAAAAGAAATCGACGTTTGTTTAATTTTCTTGTATCTACTTTATCAATCTTTTCTATTTTATTTATATAGAATACTTTTTCGACTTTTAAAACAAGTCTATATTTTCTTTTATACAAACATCTTTCGAATTAAGCTTTTTCGAAGCTCGCATTATTGACGCTTTAAAAAAGAAGAGACAAAAAATAAACAAAACGTTTAAAAATGATCAAAAAAAAGATATTTCGTCTATTCGAATAAATATATTACAAACGATAACGTTAACCATAGTAGAAAACGAAGACTTATTGAACAATCTCGTCGTATAAAAGTTTATTAATTAGACGATAATTAAAACGTTAGCAAACTACAATACTTAATTGAACAAATTGTCTTCGTTTGTCGATCTTTTAAGTTCAATTAATTTTGCTAATTAGCAAAACTCTTTAAAATAATAGAGTTCTTTAAAATTATTTAAATTAACAAATAATAATATCTTAGAAAATAACGTTATATTTCGAGTTTTTAATTTAGACTATTTTTATTTAGATCTTGAGAAATTCTATAGCAAGAACGATATTGTTACTATTGAAAAGAAAATCATTTATCGAGAGATATATACTTTTTGTCGTAGAATAGACAACTATGTTACTACTATTAGAAAAGAGAAGATTAGAAATTATATATCTATATATTTTCGAGATAACGCATTATACTAGTAATTAAATAATTTTACTCAAAATAAGAAAGATGCAATAATAATTTTGTTTAATAAATTGAAACATATTCTTTGTCGTTTAAAGAAGCGATTCAAAATCTCTATATTAACAAGTCAAAATAAGCTAAATCGAAAAATCTTTTTTGTAAAGAATTCGCAAAACGAAAAAGAGTTGTACACGTATATGCAAAATGTAAAGTTGTACATTATATAAATAGATTTAAGTAAAAATCTAATTAAAACAACTTAAGTTTAAAATTACTTATTGTTAAAGTTTTAAATAATTATATCGTTATTAATAACGAATATTTTAGTCTAGAAATTTAACGAATTAATAACGAATCAAAAGAAAATATAACAACGTATTGCTTTATTTTAAGAGAAAAATAAGAAACAAAATAAAAAAGAAAGTTGATCTTCAAATAGATCGAAAAATAGATTAAAAGTTTACAATAAATTTTGTTGTAATTGTTGGCAAACACAAACAAATAAAAGAATTTTTATAAAGAATTTTTTCTTCAATTGCTATTTCGAACAAAAACGAGAAAACTTTTGTTCAAATTATTAGAGATCTTACTTTTCTTCGTATTAACAAAATTTCTTACTTTATCAATTAAGTTTTTCTTTTTTGCAATAGAGCTTTCTCTATTAAGAAGAAAACTAGAATTTTTTTTACGTCAATAGCAAAATAAGAGCTTACACGAATTAGCAAAACACAAATATATTTAGATCGAATTCAACTTAAACTTATTTGAGTCAATTAAACGCCCAAAACATTTAAAATCAAAAGATCGTTTTATTTTTAACAAAACAATTGCTAATAATTATTGTCAATAATGCCAATTTCTATTAAAATAAATTATATAATTCAAATAAAGTTTCTATTATAAAAAGAGAACGCGACGAAAACTCGTCTTATTACAAAACGAATAGCGCAAAATTCTCTTTCTAGATCTTAGATTCGCAAATAACATATTAACAAATTTAATTATACTTCGATAATTAGAACGAAGATTAAAATTAAAAAGATAAAAAAGAAGCAAAAGCATATTATAGTTACGCATTAGCAAATATCGAAACGACGCATTCTTAAGATTGTAAAATTGATTCTCGTAATAAAATTTTCGATAAAAAGAAAGATAATAACAAAAAAAATAACAAAAATATTAATAGTTTTTTTGTTAACGTAATATATTATGTCTTTTTACAAAAAAATATTGTCGAAAAATCAATTTGTTAACAATGTTAAAATACTTTCGATTCTAGAAACAAGCTTTATATTTACGTGCAATTATGCAAAAAGAAGAATTAATAAAAGCGATTAAAATTTATCTTTAAGAATTCTTGGCAATAATCGTTCTCAAAAATAGCTTTTCCAAATATAATAATATCGAAGATAATAATCTTTTCGACAATATTTTTCAAAGAGAACAAAATAGCTTTTAGAGCGTAACATTATGCTACAACGATAATTAAATATAGCGTCGACAATTTAACAAATCTTTTTTGCGTAAATTTTGATTGCGATATGTTTATAATAGATTACGCTTTCGTTAAAGCGAAAATATTTAACATAAAAATTAGAAAATATCTTTTAGTACTATTGAGAAATATAGATGCGACAAAATATATTTCGAACAAATAATTCTTTGTAAATGTCTATTTGAAGAGCGAGAACAAAAATAGCAATAAAGTAATTGCTTACATTTGCTACGAAGTTTATTTAATAAATAATTTTAAGACAAAATTTCTTATAAATATAAATATTCTAGAATTGAAACAAATAATTATAGATATATTAAGTCGAAAATTAAAATTTAAATCTTGTAAAGAAGTTGCAATATTTTGCGAAATAAAAATCAAAAATAATGTTCAAATTTGTTAAATAGTTTGCACAACAAAGAAGAAAATAATATTTGCGAAATTAACAACAAAGATTGCTATAATTCTAAAAGAAAAAAATAAGTTTTTTAAATATAATTTTCTTTTTAAGTTTATAATGCTTGAAGCGTATATTTATTTTATAAATGCGAACTTTTAGTTTATTAATTTTTGTAACAATAAAAAAAATTTGTTAGAATTAAATAATTGTTGTCGTGTTAAACATATTGTAGAATACAAAGATAAAAAATATTATATTGTAAAAAAGAAAAATCACTTTCTTGCGAAAAAAAAATTCTTCGAAGACTATTTAATTTTGTCGAAGTTAAACTTTGTTAAAATACGTCTCTCTTAAAAGATTATCTCAAAAAAAATAAAAATTTAGTTGAAAAACAATATTATTATCTATAATTTATTCGACGAAATTGCGAAATATATTAAAGTAATTAATTGTTATTTAAGAATTTAAAAGAATATCGACGATACAATAGATCTTTTTTCTAAAGAGTATATAAAGATTTCTATAATAATTGATTGACAAACTATTGTTAACGCAAAATTAGCGCACAAAGTTTATTTATTAAGTTAGAAGTTAAAGATTTTGATTAATAAGAAGTTCGACAAGATGCATGCATAAAGAAGACTAGAATAATTTGAAAATTCTACGCTCTTTAAATTTTTTGTCTTTGTAGTATAAAAAATTGTATATGTTAATTTAAACAAAAAGCTTATTTAAAACAATAAAATAGTAATAGATATTCGAAATCTAAATGCTATTAGCGTTACAAATTTGTATTCTTTGTTATTGCAAAAAGATATAATAATTAAATTATAAGATTGCTCTTATATTATTGTCGTAAATAACAATAATTAATTTTATCAATTTCTAGTTAAAAAGAAGTATTAAGATCGTTTTATAATTATCTTTTACAAAGAAAAAGAGCGATCGAACGTCGCTCTTATAAACTTCAAGAAATTAATATTGTACGTTCAAAATAAGATAAACAAATTTCTTAAATTTTATTAGAATTTCTACAAATATTATATCGATAATATCGTAATCTTTTTACGTAATATTAACGAACATTTGATACATTTTAAGATTATTTTTGTTTTGTTTTCTTAAATAAGAATCTCTTTAAAACTTAAGAAGTTGTATATCGAATATTTATTTATAACATTATTGAAATAGCGTGTCGACAATTTAGATCTTTGAACTTTCGAAGAAAAGTGTTACGCTACTATCTAGGCGACTAGAGTATTAGGGTAGATTAATATTGTTAGAGAGATTTGTAGACGTCTTTAGACAATGTAAGCAATCTTTTGATAACAAGAGTTTGCAACTTGTATCTATAATAAAAGATAATTTAATAAATAAATTGAACACAATTTATAAAAGAATCGCGTTTAAGAGTTTATATACATGATAAATTAGTTGAATCAATAAATCAATGCTCTTGATTTCAATGATTCATTGATTCCTTAAATTAGTGATCTTAATGAATCGATATCGTTAATTCCACTAATTTATTAATTTAATCACATAATACTTTTTTGATAGATTGTGCTCTACATATTGTGAAGAGCTTTGCGTCATAATTAGTAGAACTAAGTACGCAACTCGTAACACTATTTTTCTCTTCAAGATTTTTATTTCGAAAAACATTATAATTCATTCTTTCTATTATTATGTTTAATGATTTAAAAAAGTCTTAATAACGTTACGAACTTTATTAAAGATTGCTTCGAATAAACGTTATTATGTCTTAATGTTTTCGTTGTGTTCGTCGTAACTTTCTTTGTAAAATAGAGAAAAAATTTAATCGTTATGTTAAATGTGTGAGATTCTTGATCAAATGCAATTGTCGTAATTTCTTCAATGTTAAATAACGATTCTTAAAGTAGTAAAAAAATGTTCTAGAAAAAAGAATGCAATTAATGATCGTTTGTGCGAATAAGTTTTATTAAGAGCTTCGTAAACAATATGCGCGTATAAAGAGATTGCGCAAACAAAAAAAATTTCTAAAGAAACGTAATAATAAAATGCTTCGTCGCAAAATTTAAAATTTAAATGAATTAAATGCTTTAAAGAACTTAACTAGTTTTTATTTAAATCAAAAGATAATCGTTGCTTCTTTTAATGATAATTTGTTTCAAAAAAAATTTTTTAATTTCTAAAAAAGCGTTTTTTTTCTTAAAATTTCTTTAACAATTCTTAGCATCGTCAAAGATTCTTAAGAGATTTTTACGTATTTTCGAAAATAAAGTATTCTTTTTACTTAATAAGATACTTTTAATTTTAAAATTTTAGAATTTTCTTAATCTCGAATTGTTTCTCTTTTTGTAAATAAAAATAAAAGATGTTCTATAAAGACGTAATTAGATTTGCTAGCTTCAACAATAAAATATAAAATACTAGAAATATTTTGACATTCTAGAGTGTATTTAGTTCATAATTGATTAATTTCTTAGCTTTTTTAACGAAAAACGATTCAACTTTAACATAATTTAATTTCTTGCTTAATTTTCTTGTTTTAAATTTTTTTGTAAAAAGATATATTTTATTTCTCTCTTTTAGCTAAAATGTCGTTTTTCGTTTTTTGTTTTAATACTTAATTAATCTTTTTTGCATTTTCGAAATATTGTTGTGTATCTTTTTTAATGTCGTTATTCTTTCGATAGCTAATTGCGCAAACAAATGCGTACGTTCTTTTTTAAAAAGATTTAATTTCTTGTTATAATTGACGAAAAATAAAATTATCTTAATAATATTCGAAATCTTTGCATTAAGTGTTAATTGTGTTATAAATAAAAGTGATACTTAATTACTATAAGTATTGTTAATATAATGTCTTAGATATTGCTTAAGACTTTAGTTTGTTTTTTTTATTTAATCATTTATAATTAAGTGATAAATAATAGACATTTGAAGCCTTGTATCTAACATTAAAAGAAGCGTCTTTTAATAGTTAAACGTAAAGAGCTTATCTTTGTTACTAGTTAATCTCTTAAATATATTGTAATATCTTATGAGTTAATTTAATATAATGTATTTTAATTGTTTTGCGATAAACTTCTCTTTGCATGCGATAATATATAAGTACTTAATAAGCTTATTAATTATTACTAGTATCGAATTATATCTATCTTTAATTACTAGATTCGTTAACTTTGACAACTTAATAATAAAGTTTATCGTAACTTTATTTTATAACGATTTAAATAATTCCTAATATTAGATTTTGTCATAGTTCGCATGCGTATTATGTTTGTTCTACTAATAACTAAAACATCGTTTAATGTATGTTTCGATAATTTATTTTATTTGTAAGAACTAACAATGTTAACGTAAAAGCTAAAGAGTTTTTGTCATTTTTAAATGTCTTTGTAGTGATTCGTTATAATGCTCTTTTATATATTCGTTAATTTTATTAATAAATATTTGAAGTTTTTCTTTTTTTATTAAAAACTCTTTTATATTATCTTGAAGTATTCGTAATGTAGCATTTAGTTCGTATTTATTTATTAATAATGATTCGTTCTTATTAATCTTAAGTATGTTGTAATTGAACGATTTTTTCGTTTCTATATAATCATTTCTTCTATTAAGTGCGTCTACTTTATCATTATTTTTGTCTAAAGTATACTATATTTTAAACTTGTACTATTTAAGTCTTTCTAATTATCGCACTTGTTTTCTATTAAATTGTTTAATAATAATGAAGTACACAAAATTTTTATAATTTATAAGAATCGTAAATTTTAACAATTCTTTTATGTATACTCTTTATAACTCTAAGAAGACTACTATAGCAAATAGTTTCTTATTGTAAACATTATAGTTTTATTTAATTAACAAAAGTTTTCTTAAAAGATATGTTATTAAGTGTTATATATTTTTATATCTTTAATTGAAACATGCATTAATAACTAAATTTAATGCGTTAATTTTAATTTTATTTAGCAATTGCGAATCGTACATTTTTAGTATTAATTTTTTCAAACATTTTAATTTAAGATTCTAAAATAATTTCTCTTCTATAAATTCTTATAATTATGACGTATTTTTTTTCGTAAAATTTGTCAATAATATTACGTTTATTAAGTAGTTTTTAATAAACTTTTTGTTGTAGTTTATAAAATCTAAAAAGAATTGTACTTTCTTAACATTTATTAATGATTTTTATTTTTTAATTGCTTGTAGCTTCTTAAAATTTATGCGTATTTTGTATCGTTTAACAACAAATTCGAAGAAATTAATTTTCTTTTAATAAAATTCGCATTTCTTTAATTTAAAATGTAAATTTTAAATGTTTAAACATTCTAATACTTTGAAGACATAATTAACATGCTTTTTTAAAAAATTTAAATAAATTATGATGTCGTTCAAATATGCTATAACAAATTGATTCAAATATTGTCGTAATATATTATTAATTATTTCTTAATACGTTGTCGAGACGTTTGTAAGTTTAAACGACATTATTATGTATTTATATAATTTATATTGTGTGCGAAAAGCTATCTTTTATTCTTTTTTTATTTTTATTCTAATCTAGTTGTACGCTTTTCGTAAATCTAATTTAATAAAGTACTTTACTTCAAATAATTAATTTTGAAGTTCGCTAATATTAAATAATAAATATTAATTTTTAATCGTAATATTGTTTAGCTTCTAGTAATTAACACATAGACGAAAAGTTTTATTCTTCTTTAATACAAAGAGAATTAAGTATTCTATCTATAATTAGGATTTTCTAATAAATTTTTTTTTTTTCGTTTTCTACTAGGTATTCGCGAAGTACTTCGAGCTTCTTCTTAGATAAAGCATATATAAGTTCAAACGTAAGCTATTTGCTTAATCTAAATCTAATTTCGTAATTTTACGATTAATGTTTAAAAAGAGTCTTTGTTGTTTTCTTTTTTTAAAATAGATACTTTCAATTGTTATATATTTATAATATGTGCTTTAGCGATTTCTTCGTTGTACTAAATAGTTCAAAACTTCTAGAAGATTCGTAATTTTCTTCATTTACTTTAACTTTGTAACTTAATTAATTTTTGTTAATGCTTATTAAGTTAAACTTTATTAAATCGTTCTTTTTTAAAAATGCAAATTCGTTGCTTGCGATCGATTTTTAATTCGTTTTTTTATCTATTATTAAACGTTATTAATGCGTAGATTAGATATAAATTATGTGATCACATTGTGCGAATCTAAGTACTTGTATATTTTAATTAATTTCTAAATTGTGTTGCTTCAATTAAGGCATTTCTAGAACGATATTATAAGTAATTATTTTTACTATATTAAAGATTAGTTTCTCGTAATGTTGCTAAATAGCTATTAATAATAATTTCATTTCTTTGTTCACTTTTTCATTCTCGTCGAATAATGAATTTTTATCTACAATTACTAAATTGTATGCGTTAGACTTCTTTTAAATAAAATATTTTTTTCTTTTAACAAAAGCTTTAGTTATAAAATTATTTATTGCATTAAAATTAATCATTGCGATGAATTAATAATTATTGATCTTAATTAATGTAATAAAACATCGTACGTATGTTGTTAAGTTTAGTTGTTATTATTAGACTAATATATTGCATTCCTCTAGTATGCTCTTTATTAAAAAATTTGAACTTTTTCTTGTTTTTGTGCTACGACTTCTACTTCGAACGTCTACTTGCGCTAAACTTTCTTTCTATGCTAAATTAATGATTTTAACTTTCTAGAAAATCAATTAATTTCTTCTTTGTTTTCTAAATAAGTTTAGCATAAGTCGTTATAGCATTTTATTTAATTAAGTGTCGCATGTTTCTTTGCTTTCTTTATCGCTTATTTAGATAAATTAACATTGCTTAATTGTTGTTCGATTTTCTTAAGAATTTCTCTTTCTATAGTGGCGTCGCTTTCTAGCGCTTTCTCGCATTTATTTATAATTTAGTTTATTTATTGTTTCTTCGATGAACTAGCTAAAGTCTTAAGATGTTTCGTGATGTTGTCTAGACATTCGTAAAAGTTTTTTTAATTGTATTCGTCGTCTAAGTTTGTTGCTAAATAAAAGTATAACGTTTTTAATCGTTTCGCTCTTATAATTTTATTAAGTATTTAATTAACTTCTTGCGTAAATGCGAATGCCTTGTTTAATAATATTTTATCTAGAACTTTCTATAACTAATTTGAGTTTTTTATTAAATAGTAGTTGTCGTTTGATCTAGTTTTGAGGATGTTCGCCTTTGTGTCAACTTGCTCTCTAATGTCGTTCTAGCTATTAAATATTTCTCTTAACATAGCATTAATTTGTCAACGATTTATTAAGTTTCGTAATTAATAATCTCTTGCGAAGTGATTTGATTTGTCACATAAATAGCACGTTTTCTAGAATTTATTACTTTATTTTTTTCTAAAATTCTTCTCTTTATGTTGCTAAGTAAAATTCAATTTCATAAATGTAGATTTACGATAATTGAAATTATTGTACTTCTAATTAGAACGAAATTCTTTTTACTAATATTTGATCGCTAATTCAAAGAAGATTTTTGTCCTTTTTCGAAATTAATTATATCTTTTTTTCATAGCTTTTTTGTACAATTTGTTGTTAAAATTAATAATTATTTCGATAAGATTAAACATGTCGTTAAGAGTTTTCTCATCACGCATAATTTTGTCTTTTAGATTGTTTTTTAAATCTCGTCGAAACATTGTTATAAATGCGACATCGTTTTATTCGATTAAATTAACATACTTTTAAAATCTAACGACGTAGTTTGTTGCAAAAATTCGTTAAATTAGATATTAAATTATTCTTTTCGCAATTTGTTTTTCGTTAAATGTTTTAAAGATTTTTCGAAGCTCTTTTTTGAAATTATTAAAGTTTGTGAACATTGTACAAGAATTTTCGCTATTATTTTTTAAGTATTTTCGTAAATTTAGCTTAAGCTAATGTTGAACTCTCTCTCTAAGAAATGTCGATGCAAAAATTGTCTTTTAATTCGCTAAAACAAGATAGAAGATAAAATAAATATTTATCTACATAAATTAATTCTTCAAGTCAATATAATTTTCATAATAAATATCAAGTTTATTGATTCTAATTTTGTCGTCTCTCATAATTAATAATCGACGTGATGCTAATGAGCTAATGCTTAGAGTAGAGACGCGTTAATTTAATATAGACATTCTTAAAATGTTTAAAGTGTTACGTTGCTATCTAGACGACTAAAGTATTAAGATAAATTAATATTGTTAAAGAGATTTGTAAACGTCTTTAAGCAATGTAAGCAATCTTTTAATAACAAGAGTTTGCAACTTGTATCTATAATAGAAAATAACTTAATAAATAAATTAAATACGATTTATAAGGAAATCGCATCAAGAAGTTTATATACATGATAAATTAATTAAATTGATGAATCAATGCTTCTAATTTTAATGATTCATTGATCTCTTAAATCAATGATCTTAATGAATCGATGTCGTTGATCTCATTAATTCATTGATCTAGTCACATAATACTTTTTTGACAAATTGTGTCCTACATACTATGAAGAGCTTTGCGCCATAATTAGTAGAACTAAGTACGCGACTCGTAACAAAAAGTTTGTCGCATTAAAAAAACTTAGTTTTTCTAAAACGTTGAAAAACTTAGAAATCTATTTAGAAATAACAAATTGATTACAATTAAAGATCGTCTACTATACTTAAATAACAAAAATTCTATAGAATTTTAAGATAGTATTGCTAAAGAAATCTTTAACTAAAAATAAAAAAATGCGTGCGCAATATTGCAAAAATATTAGTATTAAGTTTATCAATACGAAGCTTCAAAGCTTTGCTATGCTTCAACAACAACTTATTAAAAAAAACATATTATATTATTATAATTCTAAGCGACAAATATTTATAGATGTCGACAAATTCAAGAAATATAAATTTGAAATTTATATTTATTATGTAAGAAACGATTTTGCTATTTACTTCTTTTAGACAATTAATATTTAAACAATTTTATATCTTTTTAAGATACTAAATAATGTCGAAAAGAGATATTAATTAATAGAGCTAAAAGTTGTCGCTCTCGTATAGACATTAAAAAAGATTCGTTATATGCTTAATTATATGTCGAAAAAATCAATTGTGATTTTTATCGATTATTTCGCAACAATAGATATAGCAAAGCAAATAAAATTGTTTTTCTCTTTTTTAGATTACATAAATTTGCGTCTTATTTGTATCTTTTAATATATTTTCTAGTTCTCGTTTGATATATATTAAAAGACAAAAAACTTCAATATTGTTTTAAACGCTCTTTTTAGATTGCTTAAAAAAAGTTATTTTAAAAATAATTTTAAGAGCGAAAATTTTTTCGACAAAATCGTTGCTTATTATATAACTTTAATTAAGATAACGTTAATCTTTAAGAAAAAACTAACGAAGATTTACAAAATTAATAAAAAATAATTTAAGATTTACAAAATGCTTTTTAGTAGACGCAAAAAAGATTGTAATAATTGACAAAAGATTCAAAACTATTTAGTTAATTCAAAGCAAATATTAAAGAAACAAAAATTTGTTGTTATTATTTTGACAAAAGTTTTAGCTTCAATCAATTCAAGACAAATTTTAAAAAGACAAAAATTTGCTATTATTATTTCGACAAAAGTTTCAACTTTAATAGAAACTTAAGCTATAATCTTAATATTTAATACAACAAATACAACAAGAAAGTCGACAAAGTCGAAAATAATAAAATAAAAATTTGCTATTGTAATTTTAACAACTCTAGCGACTTTAAAGAATTTTAAGAAGACGATTATTTCGAAAGATTTAACAATATTAAAAGAGTTAATAGTATTAAAGAAATCGATTAAATTAGAAAAAATTAAAATAGAAGATATTTAATTTATGTTAAGAAAAGAACTTATTTACTTTTAAGACAAAAAGAACAAACAACTAAGATTGTGCGTCTTTAAAACTATAAAAGCGAAAATCTTTAAGTTGTTGCATAATGTATAGACGTACGAAGAATTCTTACGTATCTATAATAAAATTATAGTCAATTATTACATAAGAAATTTGGTCAAACGATTGAAAAGATATTTGAAATATTGTTTATTATATTAGCTTAATAGTATTACTAGACATCGTCTATACAAATAGCTAAAGTTTATTATTACGAAATCGAAGATATTTTATATTATTATTATCGATTTTATTTTCGCGCTTCTTAAGCTATTAAACGAATACAATTCTCTTATATTAGTAATAGACAAATTCTCCAAACAAATCACGACAATAATCGAAAAGACGACTTTTTTAGTCAAGACATAGACAATTAAACTTATTGACGCTCTCGCGAATTAAAATCTATTTTCAAGTATTATTTTTAATAGAGACAATAAATTCTTATTTAGTTTGTAGAAAGCGATATTTCACTTCTTGAGAATTAATCTACTTTATTCTATTGTTTATTATTTACAATTCGACTATTAATCGAAACGATTTAACCAAATTATAGAAATAGTTTTGCGACATTATCTTATCTTAAATCTTAAGATAGACTAGAAGCGTTTCGTAATTAGACTTCGAAATATTCTTAACAATTTTAAAAATGTCTCGATAAAAAAATTCTTAAACAAACTTATTTACAAGAAAGTTCTTCGTAAAGAATTGTCTATAGTTGATTTTTATTGACAAAATATTAATTACGTTACAAAGCGAGAAAGAAATTAAAACAAAGTTGCGACGTTAATAACTTTCGCAAACGCGAAAATGAAATTGCGCTATAATAATTATTATTAATTATTCGCTTTAAAAAAGAGAGATAAGATTTTTCTAAAGTTACATTTAAGATATAAAATTAAAAAATTAAAAAATTCTAAACTCTTCAATTAGAGAGCGAAATCGTTTAAAATTTTGAAAACGTACAATTATTTCGCTTTCAAATTGGAATTACTCTTAAATTAAAAAATACATTTAGTTGTTTTTATTGTTATGTTGAAGTTTGTTTCGAAAAAAAGCAATCTATACGTAAAGAAAATCGATGCGAATACGTCTTTAATAAAAAAAGACGAAAATACAAATAACAACTATAAGATTTAGCGATTGCTAAATAGACGTATAATGTTACAAGAACGCAAATTTTGTAAAAAGAACATTGTTCAATATCTTGTCAAATAAAAGAGCTAAAATTTTGTCTACAATATATAATATAATAAGGCGAATTTAATCGAAGCACAAAATCTTATTAACAATTATCTCAATATCTATAATGCGCAATTTATTAAAAAGTATTAAGTAAAAAGAATTTAAAAAATATGTTTGAGTCAAAACAATAAATATACTAGATTAAGTGTGCATTTGTTTGTTTATAAAACTAGCGTTAAAAATATTCGATTTATTTCTTTTATTATTGCATTTCCTTTCTACTATAATATTTCTTTTAACAAAATTATCAAAAAAATGTCTTTCGCAACATTTGATGTAGCACTATATTATTTGTTAAGGAAAAGAGCGCGAGTTTAACGATCTATAAAGCAAATTACAACGATAGAAAAGAAGAAACAAACAAATAGATTCAAAAGACGTCTTTATAATTTAATATTGTGCAACAAGTGTATTCTAATTCAAATTAAGACGATCTACGTAGCAAAGCTTCGAAATCGCACAATTTTAAATTTAAGTTCGAAAAACAATTCGCAAAATTTAATAATTATTAAAGCTACTACATTCGCTACAAGACTAGAAATAGCGTTAAAAGTTTTCTAAAAATAAAATACTATATTAATAAAAGTTATTGTAATTTGCTATCTATCTTATTACAACAAAAGCTTGCTAAAAAATAGATTACTTAATATAATCTATTAACAATTCGACGAGTTTCAAGAAATCTTTGTTGAAACAATAGAAAAAGTAGCTTTACAAATTCTAAATCTTTCAAATTTGATCTTATACTTAAGAAAAAAATTAATTGCTACTTTGATTCTTAATAAATATAGACTCGAATTATTGTTATTAACAAAAAAGAAGTTTATTCGACAAAATCGTATAGTTATTAAGAATCGCTACTTGAAAACAATTACAAACGACAATTAACGTATTTTTGACTTAATAAAACAAAATAAATATCTAAAGAATAGAGTCAAAACTTTGAAGAAACTATTTAGAGCGTACAAAGACAATCGAAAAAAGTTGACTTTTATATTGTTAATATTGTTTATTTATAATATAATAACGATCGCGAAATTTTTGCTCTCTCTAATAGTTTATTTGAGAATCGAAATTACTATTTCGAATTCGTCAATAATTGATTATTGAAACAAATCTACTAATCTTGAACATTTTGTTTTCAAAACATAAAAAGAATACTTAATATATCTTTATTTTTAGAATTCAAGTTTACTTAAGATTTTCGATCAAAATAACAATTTTGAAGATTTTGTTCAATTGTTATTTTAAATGCATTCTAAAAAGATAAGAATAAAATCTCTTAAACAAGAATTTATTATTTTGCTAAAAATAAATGTAGTTGTGTTATTTGAGAAATACGAAGTTGCTTTAAAAGCTTTAACAAAACTAATATTTCAAAATTCTCTACTTTATCAATTAATTATACACACTTATAACACAAAACTAGAAGTTCGTAAAATACTAAATATAAACAAGAACTTTTATCTATTTATAAAAGAAACGTTCGCCATTAATATTTTTAAGCAATTTGATAAACACAACAACTTCAAATTAATCGCAATTCTACTTTTTCTTGCGTACTACAATATAATAGTGACAAGAATTTGTCTACTAAAATTGTCGATAACACGCGCTCTTTTTAGCGCGTTTATTAAAAGCATTTTATTTATCAAAATTACTAACAACTTAGTGTTAATATTCGAAAGAACTTACAATCTCGCGATTGCAATTTTTGATATTTTTTTATCTTTTTGCTACATTTGCATTACGTTATTAAAATTTAATCTTATATTTTTAGATTTTAATTTCGAAGACTTCGATCGCGAGAATCTCGTTAACTTCGATCTCGCAATATTAAATATGTTAGTTGACAACAAGTTGCGCTCTTTCTTTTATAATGCGTCAATATTGATTAAACTTAATTTTAATAACTTTTTTATCAAATATTCTTCGAAGAGTTGCGCAATTCTATTCGATCAATAGTTTTACAAAATTTATAACGTTAAAGCTGCTACGCGAAAACTATATTGACGAAAAATATTTGCTAACAAAAAGACAATAAAGATCAATATGTTAAGTAACGAAAAATTAGTTGTGTTTACGAACTTATCAATTTAGAAAAATTATTACGTCGTAATATACAAAAATATCTAGCTTATTAGTAATTTTCAACGCATTAAAGATAAACACAATATTTTTGTCAAAAAGAGAGATAGAATTGTTGTTAATAAATCTACAAAGTTAGCAATTTTTCTTAAAAATCTTGTCTCGAGACAAGAATCTAATAACAACGAAAATAAAAATAATGTATTTTTTGAAAATAAATCTAACAAAGAAGCAATAAAGAAGAAAGCAAAAATCAAGAAAGCGACAAAAAATAAGACGAAAAACAATAAACGCAAGAGTTGCAATCTTAAAAAAAAAGATATTAAAAAAATTAAAAAGAAGATTGTTTTAATCGAGTTAAACATTTTAGTATCTTTTAAAAAAAAAATTAACTTTAGCGCTTTTAATCTTAAAAACGAATTGCATAATTGCGATTTTAATAAACAATTACGTTAGTACACGCAAGAATTTGCTTCGTATGCAATTACTAATTAAGATTAGTATTATTGCTAAATTGTTCAAGAAAAAAATAAAGAATGCAAAGAAATTATAGAATGCGATCAAGAAATTTGCAAACGCATCAATATTAACGCTTATTTATTACTATTCGTTGTTGGCTTTTATCAATTTTACAAAGATAGAAGACGCAAATTCCACTATATCTAAAGACTAGTTATCGCACGTTACAATCTATTAATACAAGACAAAATATAAAACTTTTCTTAAAGTAAAATTACATATTATTAAGAAAGTTGTAAACGAAGTCTTTTTGTAATCTAAAATAAATCTTTTTCTATTTCTTTAATTGTTTTAATAATTTTGTCGTGTCGACACTACAAACGATCTTTTTTGTCAAAAACGTACTATTTTGAATCTTTTAGTCTTGCTCTAGTTGTTTTAGAAATTCTGTCGAACAAAAGAAACGTATTATTATAAATTTGTCGATCTTGCTTTGATTGTTTTAGCTCTCTTTTTATTTCGACATTACAAGAAGCATCATAATAGCTTTCGCTTTATTATTTTTTTAACAACAAAAATTCGTTTTTGAAATCTAGATTATCTTTTTCTTATTTGAACGTATTATTACGAATCTTTCGATCTTGCTCTAATTGTTTTAGCTTTCTATGTCGACATTATAGAGTCAAGCATCATAATATCCCAATCGCTCTATTATCTTTTCGACGATAAAGATTCTTAACGACAGAAATCTTGTTCGCTCTACGTCTATTCTTTTATTTGTCGTTATTAAGAACGATGGCATAGCAGAGACATTAGAGAGAAATGTTACAATTATCGTACTTTTCTTTTGGGCAGAGTATTTCTTTCATGCTTGGCAAAGTATTTTTTTCGTGCTTGGTAAGATATTTCTTGGCACAATAGTATTTAGATCTGGAGGACTTTTCTTCTAGCTAGTAATACAATTATAATTCCCATTATTAGTGTTCTCTTTTTAGTGCGTTTTCGCACCACTTAGAAAGCTTAGAGTGCTCTAGAAAATCTGCAATAGATTAAGTAAAAAAATAAAACATCAATATAACAAAGATATCTTTAATAAAAAAAGAATTATTAATATTTTTTGTTAAAAATTTTGTTTTTTAGAATACAATAATTACTATATTAGCTATTTCTTTTGTTGCAATATAGCTATTAAGATACGCAATTCTAATATATTAAAAATTATAATTATATTTTTAGATTGTTAAAAATCTAATATCTATCTATACTATATCGAGATTAATTTTGACTTAATTTTGCAAACTTTATATTGTTATTAGAATTACTAGTTTTTATTGCTTTTATTCTAACAATATTATTTTAAAACTTAAAAAAAATTAGCTAATTTTAAAGCAATTCTAATAATTCTATCGATAATTTTATATTATTAACAATTTTTTTTGCATGTTTTTAGAGCAGCAATAAGATACTTTTCGAAATAGTTAGTATTTAAATATCTTATATATAGAAATAATATCTTTGTTGTATTTTTTCTAATTTTTTGTTAGATTTTTTTTGTTTGTTTTAAGTTTTGAAAACAATAGCAAAGTTCTGCAAAACAAAGAGACTAGTATCGAAAATTAAAAAATTAAAAAAATTAATACTTAATTGTTTGTTATACTATTTAGTATAGCAATTGTCTATTGTATTTCTCTTTTTTCTTTTTTTCTTATTATATTTGACTCTTTTAACTTGTTCTCTTACTTCTTTTGCTTTTGTTGTCTAAATAGAAAAGAATTAGTCGACTTTAAAGCAGTTCTGATAATTCTATCGATAATCTTATATTATTGACAATCTTTTTCGCACGCTTTTAGAGCAACGATAAGATACTTTTCGAGATAACCGATGCCCAAACACCTTATATATAGAAATGGCATCTTTGCCGCATCTTTTCTGACCCTTTGCCAGATCTTTTCTGCCTGTTTCGAGTCCCGAAAGCAGTAGCCAAACCCCTTCGTCCCAAGCCTTCTCAAGAACTCATTGACCTCGTACACATGCTGCATGTAAGAGTCATCTACGGATATCGTTAACCAGACGCCAGAGCCTCTGTCTCCTTTCTTCTGCCGGACGCTACAAGGTACATTGGCGAGGAGTTGCGGCTTAAGCCCCCAAATGATGTCTCCCAGTGTAGCGCTGACCGAATCGGCTTGCACCAAAACACCACGGATATTCAATTCGAGGAACCGTAGATTGGCCATCGCGACAAGCGCCCGGATTTGGTCGCGCCAAATCTGGATCAGATCCTCATATGTGCCGAAATCCAAAACCTCACCCGCCCAATACTTGACAGAGTATTGGTTGAATAGCTCAACAACGACGCTTCGAAAAAGCGTAGCATATCTTGTAAAGATCGAGGGCCTTCCCAGGCCAGGCTGGGGTGAGAGCTTGAAAGTATTGATTCCGAAGAAGATCGCTGCGGCCTCGCTGTTGATAGTCGTGTTTACTTGCAACAATGCCAGAGTCGGATCAGAATGTTGAAAATCATCGTCACTATCGTATTGGTTGTTGGGATATCCACCGCATTCGTCTTTTGCAACCAGGACTTGGTTGGAGACCAAAGCTTCGGCGTAGATCATGTCTCTGATCTCTCGGGGGAAATCCATGAACTTCAGCATAGTTATTGATTCGTTGTGGCGTCTGCTAACTAGGTCTGTGTGGCCTCTTAGCCTGATAGTTCCGGCCATAGTGTAACGAACACGCTACCTTGAGGATGGGAGTAGATATATGCTGCCGGTCCCGAGTGGGTGACAGCGAGACAGTGTTACAGTAGTGCGTAAAGACATAACCATGGGCAGGTGAAGCAAAAGGTTAAAGTAGTGATGTTGGTGATGTTCGGTGATGGGAGGATGAGTGAATCTTAGTGAAGACTGTGAGCCTCGATTAGATATTCGGCTTTTCGGTGTCAACAGATGTTCCTTGGCACCAGGTCTTCACTTTCCATCTCACACAGTAAAGCCCGGACCCAGCTGACATCTATGGGCTGATCAGTGATCGACTTAGTAGGCAGCCATCGTAAGCAAGAAACACCCAAGATAGCAATTACGAAGCATTTCGTTACAGCCATACTTAGACACTGGGAATACATCAGAGCGATAGAGATGTGCTACGAACGCTGGGCTTTGTGCACCATGCCAGAGTCTCCTATCGCAGAATAACCTCCGAGACCCTATGTGGCAACGGCCATTACAGAGATTCTTTTCGCAAGCAGCTCCCACCACCCGCGGTAGAGGATGTCGTCGTCATCTGCGGGCAACTTCTTCACATACTCTGCCCCAAGTTCATCCCACTTCTCACAGATTGCCTTTCGCTCCCATTCATAACCACCTGTTACCCGCAGCTTGAGTCGATTCCATGGCTTCCTCTCACCGCGACTCGGAGCTAGTGCAGCCGAAAGATCGGACAGGATCTGGCCAGCCATATATTTGAGGGACGATGGGCTGCCCTCGTGAGAGCTTCTCCCATGGAGGCTTTCCAGATAGCCCTCCGCGTACTTGATGTGAAAAGCTGCATCGCATAGCTCACTCACATCGAGCTCGACCATGTCCAGGTTTGTGAATGATTGAAGCTTCCTGAGCATGACTCTCCAGAGATCCAACAGTGGCTGGATCTCCCAATGTGAACCGTACTGGCAAGTAGTATAAAAACCAGCGGATGGTAAGTTGACCACGACACGATGGATGAGTGTAGTCTGGCTGGTGAACGGAGATGGCTTCCTCGATTCGATTTCACGAAGCGCGAAGGTGTTTCTGCCGTAGAAGATTGGCGTAGCCTCGGCGTTGATTGTCTTGCAGACGTTCAATAGAGGTATCGATAGGGACTGACGTGCTATGATGGCCAAGAGCACAAGATCTTTCAGAATGGGTTCCTTGAAACCTTCAAAATATAAGATTTGTTCGGTGACCAGTGCGTGAACGTAGATCATGTCGCGGATTTCGCGAGGGAGATATAGAAAGCGAAACATCACAACCGAATTGGCTTTGTCCGTGCCTCGAACTATGGTTGAGCTGCTATGCGGAGTCACAATCAATGAGTACTAATATTAATGGGGACTTCTTACCTCGCAGATTCGACTGGGATATGGACGAAGTCTATTACTGACTGTGAGAGATCAATAAAGAAGTTTTCATGGTGTATTGTGCTAGATAATGGAAAGATTGGCTTTGAACGACGCAAGACGCGATCGTTTTTGTGATTTAGGATAGCGTCTTTATATCAAGTTTGTCCAGTCTTTCACTGCGTTCAAGTTGTCGTCAACACTGCCAAGCCCTGAACAACTTTACATCACATTGTTGTCCAATCAATACAGTTATTCTGTTTAGTCAGCCAGCTGTAGTATCTTAGTTGAAGGCTCTGCGAGTAAGGCTTATAGTTTTCTTAGGCTGCAAACATGATCCGCGATTCGTCGATACTGGACATATCTAAGCATAATCACCTTCCTCCGAAGCTTGGTCATCGAGCTTACAGTCCTATAGGTGAAGAACACTTGCAACCAAGTACGAGGATAATGTGAACCACATTGAAACCATTGTAAGTTCTTTCTTGAGCCTGTCTCGCGAATTTCGTAACACGATATACCACTAGGCCTTGGTGTGATTTCAGGAGCTTATATCTGAACCGTCAGCGTATGAAAGTTGCGCTTCGGCGCCTTCTTCAGGAAACCACTCACGGTTGCCCTTCTGAGTGTCAGCAATTCTATCCACAAATGGAGCCACCCAGATCCTACGAGGTCAAAAGTTCTTCCGCCTTCTACAAGTTCCTTTAAGAAAGACACTTCGATCTTAAGCAGATACACCTCTTTGTTCAAATTCGTTCACATCCGGCCGTTATCATGAACACCTTGCAAAATCGAGTGAGGTGTCACTTGCCGCTCCTCGTCAACCCAAGCCGTTCGATGAGAGAGCCTACGATAGAGATTAGGAACCTCTTCCAAGGATTGGCGGCGAAGCGGTAGGGTCGCACAACATCTGAAAGGCGATTGCGGTCAAATATTGAGCAAGGAATATTCGAGGTGGATTGATTCTGGCTTCAGGCGATTCCAGGGCGAAGACTTTAGCGGCGGTTGATGTTTTCGGGTGGTCCACAGGGGCAAAGCTGACATCAATATCTTCGAGCTTTGGGGATAGCTAAAAGACAGCTGCCCATGGTCTGCAGTAGGAAATGCCATGCCTCCCTACATTCGTTGTTGCTGGGCTTCTTCAAAGTCCCCCAGCCCCTCTTTGGATTTTGCCAACATACTGCCGCGTGGTTGCGTGGTTGCGTGGTTGCGTGGTTACGTTGTTGCGTTCTTGCTTCGGTTCATCAGGCGACAGGGCCTAGACCGCAGATACTTATTTGCGCACGTCATAGACACCCCAAATCGCAATTACTACAACTTCGAAGGGTCCTGATCTTGATTGCATGCTCTAGCCTATCTCTGTCTTTCCCCAATGGTCTCTCGCTTTCTCGGATTTATGCATGCTCTTGCCTCCTTCTCCATCTTCCCAATCCTCTCACTTATGAAGTTCGCCCTTGATCGCATCAAACTCCCCCTGGAACTTTGAATATAGTTGTCCCTCTGGGGTCAATTCCGACGGTAGTTGATCGGTTTTCCAGCCCTTGGCTTCTAATTTATCCACAAAATTCCTGAAGCTCTGGAAGAAAGTGTGGGGCACTGATTTTATCACCGTATCGGCTTTCACAGTGGCATGGTTGGCGAGAACCTCCAGGGCTTTCCGATTGTTTTCGCTCTCGGCCGACACTGGGCATTATTTTAGCCGGAAGATAAAAGATGCATTTGTTAAACCTACAGCAGTTCATCACTTGCTCGGGGCCAATGCCATATAAGTCTCTGTAGGTACTGATATCGACTCGCATGTTCTCGCTATAGACCCAGGCGTCGGTCAAAGGATCGCCATGATGAGATGCACTGTTTCCAGTCTTTATGATAGCCTCATCCGTAGGAGTGAGAAGCTCCTTGGCTTTGTTCTTGATGAAATTCGAGATCCATCGGTTGCGTACGTCGAGGTATGGTTTGGAGACGGCTTTGAGGTCTCGAAGCTCTGATTTGGTAATACGGTTTTCGGCCTGGAGAACTCCAAAATTTAATTCCAGTCGTTCCACTCTGTGGGTCAAGGGATCGTGTTCTTCCATCTTGGCCAGACCTGCCGAGTTTCCCCACCATGGGGGAACGTTTTCCCAATCGAAGGTAGTATCGCCCTTCTTTCCCATCAGGCGACGGGCACACTCATCCCCAATCTTTTTCTCTCCAACCACTGTGACAGGCATCGTTACATCCCGTATAGCATGGACTCAAAATACTGTCCAGGATTACGGAATAATTAGCCTCCAACCGAAGGCATGGTTCTGGTGCCGGAAGCCATCACGGCAGCCGCTAAACCTAATTGAATAGCGTGGCGGCTGAGGTGAAGTAGACGGTCACAGAAGTGAGCGGATGCTTCATATTTGAAAGTGAAGAATTGAGCTTCTGATCAAGGGAAGAGGCGTTAAATAGTCATTGCATCCCTCGATTCACTCTATGTCAATTAGTGTTCCTCTTTGTCGTGTACCGTAAACAGTCACGCATCCCATCAACACCTCCTAGGAGTGTCGCCAAGCGAACGACATTGACTTGATGTTTCATTGAATGCTTTGCACTCTTCGCTTCACGTGTAGGGAGCCTCCAGCTTTCGAAGGTGGCTGACTGCATTGTTATACTCTTCGGCGAATTGCCTTATCATGGCCTTTGGTCGATCAGCCCATCGTCGTTACGTGATAACGTTCTTCCATGATGTAAAGCGATCGTTTAGTTATGTACTGTGTGCCGGCGACGGTCCGTCAATGGCGAGTTGCTTAGGTCTGGCTATTCTTTTCGTTTTTCCCTTGTGCTTGCCGCAAGGATGCCTTAAGATAGCAAGTCTGGACAGATTAGCGGAGTTGATAGCGTGATAAAGAACCTGGCATGTGAATTGCAGCTTGGCCACCCAACCGCCCATCAGCTCCTGTGAGCCCAACAGCCATCAAGCCACGGTGCGTTCGTATTGTCGCGCTTAAGCTTCTAGCTCACTTTAGATGGACCTTGACACCAGTCTCTTACAACGCCTTTCCGGTTTAACGCATTGCCTTTACTAGCAGAGTTGTCCGCTTCCATTTGCGTTTTCCATTTTCGAGCTACGATCTTTGCAGGCACGATGATGTTATCCTTCGGTTGCATGCTCTATCTTCGCTTTCCTTCTCTTCCAAACTCTCACTTCCTCAGCTTGCCCTTGATGGCATTATACTCGTTCCAGAACTCGCCATGCGCTTGAGTTTCTGAGGCCGACTCCTCCTGCAGATAATCATTTCTCCAGCCATTACTCTCCAGTGCATCAGTGAACCAGCCAAAACTCTCGTAAAAGCTAGTAGGCGCCACGAATATCTTGTCTGCTTTGACAGTAGCATGAGCGTTCAGGATTTTCAGAGCCGCCTTGCTGCCGTTGTTCTCCTTAGAGACTGGGTCGTGATTAGCCACAATTTAGGAACAAACATTTCCTACAAACTCACGGTGGTCAAGCACTTGCTCAGGACTAATCACGTACAGTGCTCTAAATGTGGTGATGTCTTTCCTCAATTTGAGCTTGTAAAGTGTGGCATCGGTGAGCGCATCTCCATGATGAGCATCTTGGTCCGCCTTCTTGATAACGTTCCAATCGTCCCCAGACATACGATTGTGTCCAACCTTATCTCTGATATATGTGGCAAAGAATCGGCTGCGTACTTCAAGGTACTTTTCACTAACAACCTTGAGGATCCCAAGCTCGGTTTGGAATGTCTGGTTTTCGGTTTCAAGCTGTCCGATTCTGGCGTCTTGGCTCTGGAATTTAACATCGCTGTCCCGCTTCTATGTCAATGTTTAACATCGTGCCAAACGATATGAATGTGTTTTATACATCTTACATGCTTTTCCAGTTGGTTTAGGAGTTGGTCAACTCTCATTATAGGGGCATCCTGCCCCTCCGGTATGGATAGACCTGCCGAGTTTCCCCATCGAATGGGATCGTGCTCCTGAGAGACGGTGGCATCATTAATCTCCCAGAAGAAGCGCTCGGCACATGCACCTGCAATATCGTCATCTCTGAATAGAGTGCCAGGTATTTTCATCTCGGAATAGATAATGGATTGGACGTCTTGATCTGGAGCGGAAGGAATTTGAGTGGATGGAAATTTGTCATGTTATCGTTGATAGTAGCCATGGCTTGGCGTCGCTAGAGTATCTAAAATAACTCGAAGTAGCTTGGCGGCTAAGGGGTGCTTGTCGGCCCGAGGTGGGGGATCCACTGTTAAGGTAAATTGAACGTTCGTTCACACGGTATTGCGTTGTAGGTTGAATGTGAGGTAGATGAGATTGGCATCTCATCGAAGAGAAAGGCTTTCAGTAGGTACTCGGATCGACTCTAGCATCGTTCATGTGTTGCTCCAAGATCCTCTTGTTACAGCAAGTTTTGACAGTAATCAACACCTCACTAAGTGATCTCAAAGCTTGTCGAGACCAATACGCAGGAACTCAAGGAACTTCCGATGAACTTGAGTGTGTCAATCATGGGTCAAATTGCGATACTAGGTTCATAACACAGCTCGTTGACTCCCGTAATGGCAGAGTCCCGACGGAGAGGATTTTGGGACCCAACAAGCCCACTCGAAAAAACCGCACGGCGGTCTTGAAGAGTATATATAACAGTATTTTTGAGCAACACTGGTAATAATCAGGCATACCCATGGTGGTACATCAATATCTCCTTAACGCTGTACAACCCTACCCTCGCTCCGCGAACGATGTTCTTCCATAGTCTCTCGATTCGTTGAAAGAAATGTAGGGACGTTGCTCACGTGACGCTACATGGAGATCGAGTTTGGCTCTATTGACATGGAGGCTCAAGTAGTGCTCAGGGACTTGCAAGAAACCTCTTATGCAATCATGGCATACTCATCCGACTCGAACAATTGAAGACGCTGAGCGTAACATGATGATTACAGGTATGAGATAGTCAGGCTACGCTCGGTGTTGTCCTAGATTTGATGGTCTCCGCATTTAAGCATGACTACGCGGCAGGCCATACCTAGTTACGCTTGTTGCCACAGGCCAACATTGCGCTTAGGAAACATCACTTGCCACCGCAGCTCCCCACGAGCCACGGACCAAAACAATTAAAAGCAAGAGGTCTGTTTTGCTGTCGGACTTGGGAGCAGTCCCTCCCGCAAATCAGAAGGTTTTCATTCCAATAAAGGGGCTTAGGCATAATCGGCCCAAACAATTAAGCATTTCAATACAGGGAAAGCACAAAGTGGGCTAGAACTAGACAGAGCACGAATTAAGGAAGTCCGAGAACCCATTCATACACCAAGCTATGCGGCAAGGACTATGCTTGAAAAGCGCCTTTGACTTCCTGACTTGTTGGCCCGAAAGCCGAAATCGTAGAGTCAATGTCTAACTTAGAGCTACGTCGAACAAAAAGCAAAAGCACCAGGGGTTCGAACCCTGGACCTATGATGGCTAGCAATTGAGCAAGTGGTCATGTGGACTAGCCACGGCCCTCTGAGCTACTACGCTCAACCCGTACCCCATGGCCGGTTCAATACTCAAGCTAACCATCGAGCTATGCTTCAGAACAGATTTGGCACCCTTTATTTTTATATTAGACAACAAGATAAGATTTCATCGACAGCTGAGTTGAGACTTGTCCTTACATCACAGGCACCCAAACGAAGTTCGTACATAACACACATCCATGCAGGAGAGCCCATTACAACTTTAACATTCGATCTTGGAGCAAATTAGAAACCCTCGAGTAGCACTTTCGGCCATCGAATGCCGTTTTGAGGTAGTCTGGGAAGTCGTTTTCCCGTTCATTTGTTTATCTAGGTAACAAGGCCTAATGTTGAACCCAAGTCACGTGCCAAGATGGAAAGGGGGCTTCCGAAGCGAGTGTGGAGTAGGTCCGTTCACAGCGAACGTCAACACCCAAGTTTTCATACCGACTTCTCCGTCACTTCTACTCGATCATAAATTATCTTCGCCCAGTTTTCGTAGACCTTTACCTTTTGTGATACCGGTGCTACTCTCAACCAATTTCCACTGTTAAAGGTGACCGACGTCAATTCTACAAGGCATATTCTCGTCAATCTGGAAGCGTTATGCAGTTGAAGTGCTAACGACCAATTTTTAGCCTCCTCAATTAGTGACGGTCCCAGAACATCCACCAATATGGCAAACTTCACGGACCTTCCTCGCGAGATCCGAGACCAGATCTATAAGCTCCTTCTGACCGTCGGTGCTGAAATCGTCGCGCATCCCACTTGTTTCGAGAAACCTACCGATTTCGAAGTCGAAGGTGTCATTCGCCCAGCGGTGGCTTTGCTGAGAGTCAATAAACAGATTAGCGACGAAGCTACTATTTTACTTTATGGAGATAATACTTGGCGTATCCCAAATTCATTTCACTACGTACGAGGGTCAGAAATCTACCAGGATCACGGAAGTCTTTTCCGTCATATCACAGCCCACTTGGACCGACGTGATACCGATGAATTCCATACAACGCGGCGCGTTAGAAACATCTACGAGCGCCTTGCGTCATTGACGATGGTCGAACGAATGAGACATACTCACGATGATCGCTCGGACAATTTGAGTCAATCGATCTCCATTAGGGGATCCTTGGTCGTACTCCATATGTCGCTCATTCAGTCGCTTACCCTCGTGGTAGACAACCTGTTCTGTCCTAGCGGATGCTGCCGGCTCGATACTATCAAAAACCTATACGAAGATATCCTGCACATGTTCGACCCCGAGCCGAAAAGAGTGTTGTGCCAAGCAACTTGTCCACGATCTCTGAAGGATGTTAGGGTGACTGGCTTGAGATCGCAAGCAGAGAAGGACCTTGTTTATGGTGAATGGGGTTTCAAAGGGGCAGCAGTCGAGCAGGACACGGCATAGATGTCCAGATCGTTCGTCGACAAGGGATGCCCGTGCAAGGAGACTGAAGCGATAGAAAGAATTTGTGTGCTGGCTTGTATTCTTTGTCGATGGGAGGGCTCCGCTCACCAGGGGTGGTGGGTCTTGCACCAAGCCAAGCCAGAAGGTCCCGGTATGGACTTCAAGGAAATGGGCATGTACACCTTTGCAATGAAGTCGAGGACAAGTGATCCCGTCCATCAAGAGATCAAAGAATCTTCTTGACCCTGAAGAAGAGAGAAGTTCGATAGAGAAATGGCTTAGAAAGACCGAAACCAGCCTACTCAACCTCTCCTCTTCTTATTGCCTCCACCTTTCTCTGCCTCAAGCTCCCTACCACTCCCACTTGCCGCTCCACCCGTGGTCTTCCCCGCCATCCATGCTGCCATATCAAAATTCTGTAAGGGGTTTGCGGCACTTGCCCCGCCAGACAGCACGCTCTTCTTCTGCTGCTCCTCGAATTCGGCTTTCATCTCGGGATCCACTACAATCTCGTGTCAGTCTTTCCAATCCTTCCATGTGAATAATAACACTAGTCGAAGAATGAGAAAGAGGCCAAACGTACTATTATCTAGTAGATAAGGCATCCCCACAACGAAAGCCAGGCCCACCACCGCGATGAGGATCATCGGGTTCTTCAACAGGCTCAGTGGCGAGACTGTTCACCTTGGGTCAGCATTCGCGCCCATCCTGCTTCCCCTCCCAATTCCTCATTCCTTTTCTTACTGCGGACAGGGGACACTCACACCCAACCCTCTCCTCATAGAACTCCTTCCTCCTAATGGCTCTAATCTCCAACGACAGACTGTCCTCTCCCGTCCCCAGGCTGGTCTTCACACCCATGCCATAGTCCCCAATACGGAACACCTCTATGTTCCCCGCATCGTTGACCTCGACCAAGATATCGCGCTCGAAGTCATAGTCCCGGCATGCTATAGTGAGATCGTAGACTCCCGAGGTCAGGTTGCGGATGTCGAAGCCATTGGATGTCGTTATGGGTGCAGCGATGGGAGCAGCAGAGGGCCGAGTGAGCAGGGCGCGGGTCGACGGTGGGAGCGGTAGCAGGTTTGAGGGTGTGGTGAGGTGGAGCTCGGCGGCGGCGACGATAATAGTGAAGACGGGCAGGATGGAAATTGTGGAAAGGAGCATGTTCACCGTATGACTATTCTACAGGCACATAAAGTACATTGAAAAGAAGGGACGTTAGAACATTATCCATGATTGGTTTGGCTGGTTGACTAAGCATTGCCAAGGAATCCTCCGGAGATTTCACTTCGTCAGTTCGTTTGCTGTCGATAAAGTATTATACTTCCTGTTCCTGACTTCCGCACAAGTACAACATACTTACTTTGTGGCGCTTGACACTTCTGCTAGTCGATCTTCTTGTTGATTCATCTGTTGGATATCGGTGCGCATGAGCCATTGAGGGGCCGCGAGAAGCGCACGAGTCATCGCCATTGAGCAAGAATGGCAACAAGGGATATCATGCTGACGGAGTACAGCAGTCCCCAATAGCTCGTACGATGAGAGAATCATACCATCCTACGGGGCCGAAAGTTGATCTCGATGGCACAGTCGTTGCCACGCCAATAACGACGGTGCTGTTTCTGCTCGGCCCCTGACACCACGTCTACTCACAAAGTCAATTCCGTCAAGCCTCGGCAGAACGGTCGACGATCGCCTCTATTCGCTTCCAATCGACCAAAATAGCCTTGGACGCTCCGACAATGCATAAAGGTGACGGGACAGAAGCAGTACTGTTCAATCGCTCGCGTTGGCCGCGGGTCATTTGACCCAATCTGACGTGCAGTGCCCTTGCCGGACCCATCTTCGCGATGCGGCAGCTAAGACCACTTCTTGATTCTATTCCCAGAACCTCTTACTATCCAAGCCGAGGTGTGGGGAAGCAAGAAAGCATCAGGTTCAATGCTACTGTTCCACTGAATCCACTTCGCTACCTTGATTGAAGGGCCGGGCACTTCCGGCCGCATGGACATCCGCCCTCAGCCTATATAGATATATATATGTCCTTTGTGAATGTCTCTTTCATGTTTCTTTATTCATATATCAAGATTCCGAGTTGCTGCATCAGCAATGGCTTTCACTCTTTCTCTTCGCCTAGCATCGGCACTTTCGCTTCTCTTCGCCAGCACCTTCGCGGCTCCGCTTGCACCAAGGTGTAAGTCACTGATTGATCTACACTTCATGGATCACACATTGACACTTCGGAAGCTATTCCTACCGACGTCTACAACAATCTCGCATTCTTTGAGCAGTTTGCGGCTGCAGCATACTGTCCCAGCAACAGCGATGGCTCTACAAAAGGCGTGAAATTGACATGTTCAGCGGGAAACTGCCCATTGGTGGAAGCTGACGACGTCACTACCGTCTACGAATTTGCTAAGTGAGAAGCCCGACCAGGTGAATTCGATCTCAGTCATGCTGAATCAAGTGTTCCAGCTCGCTGCTTACGGATGTGACTGGCTACATTGCTGTCGATACAACCCGAGATCTGACAGTCCTTGCCTTTCGCGGCTCAAAATCGGTCCGCAACTTTATCGCAGACGCAAATTTTGAACTCTTTCCTACAGACATCTGTGATGGCTGCACCGCCAATCAAGGCTTCTGGGAATCCTGGCTCGAAGCTCGTCGCGGCATTGTGGCAACACTCAAAGATACAGCCGCCAAATATCCGAACTCGAAGGTTGTCGTAACAGGCCACAGTCTTGGAGGTGCGATTGCGGAGTTGGCCACTGCAGAAATCATAAAAGCTGGCACGCCTGCAGATCTATATACCTTCGGCTCGCCGCGGGTCTCCGGCCCGACGCTCGCTAGCTTCGTATCGAACGAAGGCTCGGGGAGCATCTACCGTGTAACGCATGTGGATGACCCAGTACCGCGACTACCACCCAGTAATTTGGGATACGTGCACGTCAGCCCCGAGTACTACATCAGCAGCGGCATTGGTGTGACACCTACGCCAGCAGACATCACCGAATTCATACCATCAGATGACTTGCGAGGTAACGCGGGCAACAACCCCTTCGCCCTGACGGTCAACGCTCATGGATGGTATTTCAATAAGATCGGCGCTTGCGGAGGATCAGGGTTCGAGTTTAAGCAGTGAGTCGAAGGATGGATTTGGAGTTCTTTTCTCGACTGGCAGAAATGTAAGGAAGAATGGCTCAGCAGTACAACCGCCAAATTTCATGAGCAAAGTGTTTCCCATTGACACTTGTAATCCTCTCTTTTTCTCTTCCCTTGTGTAATTCCTTTTCTTTTCAGAAACTTTGCTTAGCCCAACTTCAACACTCTCGAATAGCAAATGTAAAATTCAGCAATTCGAGGGGCAGCGGATCAGCATACATGATTGTGCATGCACGTCTGAAAATAGTTATGGTCTACCGACCCTGAACCGGCGTCGGGCCATCATCTCCCCAACGCTCCGACCTTCTTTGCTTCTCCCTTTACTACCCCTTGCACCCAACGCTCTGTCGCTCGACAGCGACCTCACGTTGCCGACGTTGTCAATGTCTCCGAGACCGGATGGTGACGTTTGACTAGTGGAGATCTTAGCGGAAAGCTTAAATTAGGGAGGGGTACTTCTACTTTAGCTCTATGCGCAGCCAGGCAAGCCGTTTGGCGGGGTACGAGTAACTCGTGCTCGTAGAAGTACATGTCCACCGTCATTTCTCCGGCCGTGCTGCTGATGAGAGTCCAGTGTGACTTACATCTCATGCCAGTGCGCCAGTAATTCTCTACTATCTCTATCAACTTCTGCAAGATTCGTGCTTCCAGTCTCGGTTTCCTGGTATTCGCTTCCTTTCGGTTGATATAAGCCATATCCATTGACCCCGGTCGCCATGCACTGTTCTCTACTCTTCTCCCTCCTCTCTCTCCTCCCTGTCATCACCACCGCCGCCGAAACCGTCCTCGGCGTCTACATCTTCTCCCGCCATGGCGACCGCACCTCCAAATCAACCCCTCCAACCGTCCTCACCCCCCTCGGCTACTCTGAGATCTTCTCCTCCGGCACCTACTACCGCAACCGCTACATTTCCTCCAACGCCTCTTCCCCCATCGCCGGCATCTCTCCTGACCTTGTCAACCTCGCGCAGATCTCCGCCAGCGCGCCTCTCGACAATGTGCTCATGACTTCCGCGCAAGGCTTTCTGCAGGGACTATACCCACCCGTCGGGGCGATGCTGGGCGCGGAGTCATTGAGGGATAATCAAAGCGTGGAGGCGCCGCTGGAAGGGTATCAGTTGATTCCCGTACAAACCTTGACGGCGGGGACGGGCAGTGAAGACTCGGCTTGGCTGCAAGGGGCGGGGAATTGCGCGAATGCGATTACGAGCTCGAATTCGTATTTCCTGTCGGCGGAGTATCAAAATCTACTGAGTAGCACGGCGGACTTCTATAAGAGCTTGGATGGTGTGGTAAATGCGACATTGGGTGCAGATAAGGTCAATTATAAGAATGCGTATACGGGTGAGTAGCAGGCATTCAACACAGTTGATACCATAAGAGGAAGCTGATGTACAACGGATAGTCTACGACATCGTTCATGTCGCCGGGATCCATAACCGGACAATCCCTTCATCGGATATATTGACCAACGACACCTTACAGCAGCTGCAAACGCTCGCCAATCTGCATGAGTTCAGCCTCGCCTACAATGCCTCTGAGCCGATCCGTACGTTTCTCCCTTCTGCTCGAATTCTTTTTGTCCTACACCCCAATCAACCTATAATAGCCCCTCTCCTCCCCTGAACCACCAGACCGCCTGTTAACCCCATCTTTCCCCAATATACAGGCGCCATAGCCGGCAGTACCTTAGCTTCCCAAATTCTTTCGGCCCTCAACGCTACTCTCACCTCACCTTCCCATTCCCCACGCCTAACGCTTCAACTTGGCGCCTATGCATCCTACCTTTCCTTCTTCGGCCTCGCTCACTTGACTTCCCTTCCACTTCCCTCTTCCTCGTCCGTCGATAGTACAGATTTCAACGGCATCCCCGACTACGCCTCAACCATGGTATTCGAGCTCGTGACCAACACCTCTGTCACCCCCACAAGCTACCCCTCCCCCAACGACGTCAGCGTCCGCTTCCTCTTCCACAACGGCACCGCCTCCAACACCAGCGCCCCGCAAGCATACCCGCTCTTCGGACAATCATCCACCGCCCTCTCCTGGGCAGACTTCAGCGCCGGCATGTCCAAATTCGCCATCGGTAGTCAAAGCGCATGGTGCAGTGCTTGTGGAAACAGTACTGGGGTGTGCGCCTCAAATTCCGCTTCTACCGCGCCCGACAGCAAAGACTGCAGCAAGAAGCACAGCTCCGGCGAAATTTCGAAGCCGGTGGCGGGGGTCATCGGCGCAATGGTCACGTTGGCGACAGTTCTGGGAGTGGAGGGACTGATCATGCTTATCGGTGGGTTCAGGGTGGCCAGCAAGAAGCGGCTTGCCGCGAGTCAGAAGGGGACAGTGGAAGTGAAGAGCGGTTGAATTAAGGAGTTGGCGCTGAGTGGCGGCTTGTGTCAGAGAGTCACGATTTGAGTTCGAAGGAAGCAAATTTGACGGTAATTGGAAACCTCGCGGAGAACGAATATCTCACAGTAGGCAACATCTGGAAAAATTATGCGATCTATGAGCCAGAGCAAATGACAGGAAGATGATGTCCTAAAGTACGTGTAGTAAATTTGCAAATGATGAGATGCAATGTGTCGTGCTCTGTGCTTCTGTTGCGAACAATATGTTGTAGTCTTCATTAACTATCACATGAAATTCAAACTCACAAGAAAGAATATGTAGTTAACGAATAACTTTTCTTGATTTGCTTCAATACAGTACCTTAGCTTATTGTGCTAACTTTTGTCTTCTTCTGTGACAATGAAGATTGGCTCCCTTCTTATCGGCTTGCATATAATCACATCTGCAACCCTAACATAGACCCCTGCCAGGCGTTAGCGTGCTTTCCCTCGAAAAAGCGCCGAGTCACCCATCGAGGTCACTAGGAGTTGCTCTTGCTCTACGTAGATCACCGTGGGAAAGACTCAACGATTTCGTCTTCGGAGAAAACTCCAACTGCACGTCTCATCCAAAGGACCCAGTCCCTTCACCCAACCACCTTCAATAGTCTCGTCCCAGTCCACGGCGCTCCCCTCGCCCGGTTTCCTCGACGAAAGCTCTAATTTCCTGCGAAGAGTGTGCTGACGATCTCATCACTCTGTCGAAGTACGGCTCAGCCAAGATTGCGAGGACACACAACTATCACCAGCCCCTCAAGCATTGAATCTGGCGTCACCCAATCAACTGCGGCGGTTGCAAGAGGCCAGCGCCGTAGATGGCCTGGCAGAACTCCGGGGGTATGGTGGGCAATGGAGGGAGCGCAGGAGGAGGAAGTGAGGCATCTGGGAGCCAAGGCCAGCCTCAAGGCACTGAATATACGCTACAAGGTACGAGCAGCTACCACGGATGCTAGGTCATTCCTGGAGGCGTCCTCGAGGGGCACAGTGACTGACTTATGTGATGTTCAGGTGTCATGCGCTTCCTGCAGACTGAATGGCATCGGCACGAGCGGGACCGCAATGCTTGGCAAATAGAAAGAGCGGAAATGAAATCGCGGATAGGGAAATTAGAAGGGGATGGACGCACACACAAGCGCTTGCAGGAGTCATTAGGGAAGCATGTCAAGATTCTGGAGATTGCTTTGAAAAAGGAGCGGGAAAAGGTCAAGGCTCTACAGACAGGTGGATCATTGCCCGAGGAGAAGAAAGAGGATAAGGAGGTCCCAAAGGCGAAGTCAAAGCATGATGTCAAACGTGGGTACGGGCTCATGTTGTGATGACAGAATGCTGATTAGTTCTAGATGAAGGGCCCAAACCTCGGAACTCTTTCTTAAATCTCGAAAATGAAGAGAATGCATCTCCGGAACTCAAGCAGGACGCGGAGCGGGAGAAGTCGCGCGTATACCTGGGGAAGTGTTTGCAAGAGGTCACTTATCATGTCGTACCTACCTCGAATTCACACCAGCAGTATGCAGAGGAGAACGAGATGCTACAAAACCACCACTACGCCAACAATCAGCATCCGCAGCCCTCGCTCGAAGAGGTGTACGTCCAAAGGCAGAAACAGCATAACAATAACGTCGGAATGCTGGGACCGTCACCACTCCCTAATCATCAACCACCTCCCGTCCCCCGAGTATCTGAGCTTCCCCCCCTTTCGCGCGGATCGCAACAGCCAGAACAAGCTTCATTTATGTCTCGGAGTGTGCCCGAGAGACCCCTACAATACCAGCCTCCACCTATGACAGCAATAGACACTCGGAATCAGCCCCAAAACTATGGTTTCCCGACCTCTGAAGACCAAGTTGAGAAGGTCTCACATAGCTACGACACTCACGGCCGCCCAGTTCCAGCGCGAGATGAAGATGACAATTCACGAGTGACCGCCGAGCCAGAAGACCCCGACACAGACGGCTGGGACTTTGACGACCCTCCGAAACCGCCACCAAGAGAAGAGCCACCACCGCCTGAACATTCTAGCCTCCAAAGAAGAGATACAGACCCTTTTCCTGATGCAAACACCATGTCATTAAAATCACCAACTAGGGGCCCTGGCTCGCACCGAAGGAAGAGCTCCGCATCGCAAAGAAGACAAAGTGACGGCTCGCATGAAATCCGCGAACTTGGCTCCTCAAGAAGTGATGGTGGCGCAAAAGGCGATCCTGGGCAGTTCAAAGTCAGATTTGCGCTTCGAGGTCATCTCGATGTAGTGCGATCGGTCATCTTCACGGGGGGAGGGAGCCCCTCTGAACCTGAGATATGTACATGCGGCGACGACGGCGTCATCAAGCGCTGGGTAATCCCTGCCAATTACGGTGGCTTTGGGCCAAACAGCACAGCATCGTCAAATGACCTGGACGTCTCAAGCTTCTTTTCACACAGAGGGCATACTGGTGCCGTCATGTCGTTGGCGGCATCGCCAGCCTCGCAGAACTTCGCAAATGGAGGCAGAGCACTCGGTGATGGTTGGGTTTTTTCTGGCGGCCAGGATGCGACAGTACGGGTTTGGGAACGTGGAAGGGTAGACCCAAAAGCCACGCTTGATGGGCACACCGACGCTGTCTGGACCGTCTGCGTCCTCCCTGGCACATCCGCCTCCGTCCTCGGCGAGCAATGCATGAACCATGGCGGCCCCGATCGTGTTGTCCTTGCTTCCGGCGGCGCAGACGGTACGATCCTCATCTGGGCTGTCAGCACACCTCCGCATATAGCGACACCAAGCACCGGATCGCGAAGAGGACCTGGTGGCAGTCGACGAGCGAATTCGGTTTCTTCGGGCTCGAATTTTCCGTCTTCACCGCAACCCAGTACAGCGACAAGTCGTCCGTTCCATCATGCCTTAGTACACAGGATCGAACGTCTCGGCACCCCGTCACCGACTTGTATCAGTCCACTTTCGATGTCTGGCGATACGTTTGTCGTTTCCTTCGCCGATGCATCAGTGCTGGTTTACGGCACCCGTAGTGGCGAGGAGATGATCGGGATGGCTAGTCTGGAAACCTACGACAGAACACCAGCCACAGGCGTCAATGCCGTCGTCGCGACAACAGTCGGGTTGGACGGCACACTCAGCCTGGACGCTGGCAGGGGCGTCTCCGAAGATGAGAGTGTAGTTCACGGTGCAACTGGGTCGAGCACTGGTGTCGAGGGTGTCATTCTCAGCGGGCATGAAGACCAGTATATCCGCTTCTTTGACGCTAATAGCGGTATGGCATCCCTCCGTCGTCTACCTTCCCTTCCCCTCTCCCTCTCTCCGAGCCTTCCCAAGCAACGCGCAGACTAACATCCGAAAGGCCAATGCACCTACACCATGCTCGCCCACCCCTCCGCCATCGCCGCCCTCTCCCTCTCCCCCAACGGCAGGGAGCTGGTATCCGCCGGCCACGACGCCAGCCTCCGGCTATGGAGCCTCGAAAAGCGGAGTTGCGTCCAGGAACTCACGAGCCATCGCCTCATGAGGGGGGAAGGGGTATGTGCCGTCGTGTGGAGCCAAGATGGTCGGTGGATAGTCAGTGGCGGCGGGGACGGGGTGGTCAAGGTCTTTGCGAGATAGCATGTGAGTGTTATGGGTGGAGAGTGATGGTCCAGACTTCGTTTCTTGTTCTTTTATAGTGTTTTGGGTTGATGGGATGGATGGCCTTGACGGAGGGCAACACGCGCGATAGGGGGAGCGGATACCAAGGGGCATTATGCATTCTGGAGGTTTGCATAGATTGGGAATATTCCGAAGTTTTTCTCTTTTCGTCTGGTTCGACGTGTGTTTGTTGTGGTTCATTACATAGGTACGATGCATCATGTAGCGAATACGAAGGGCGCTCTTGCACATATTACCGGTACTTGAGACTTTCGTATAGCCGAGGGGGATTCATATGGGTATAAGGATTTTCCTCCGCTGATTATGGGTATATTGACTACATGTACGTCCTAGAGATTAGAACTCTAGTTCTTCGACTTCCATTCCGCACTCGACGCACGTCTTGACCCCGGTCCCCTCTTCGTTCGAAATAGATCGCCCGCACGCTGCTTGCATATCCGATGAATTTAATGTTTTTTCCTCTGCTAAAACGGGTATATCGACTACATGTACACGCCTCACCGACTAGAACTCCAATTCTTCGACTTCCATTCCGCACTCGACGCACGTCTTGACCCCGGTCCCCTCTTCGTTCTCTATGGATCGGCCCCACACATGCGTATGCCTTCCCCCGTTGCCGACCTCATCACCGAACTGCCCTCCACCAGCCCCCGTACCCCCACCCTGCCGACCCCTCCAATACGCCTCCACCCTCGTCTTCTTCTTCAGCTCCTGCAGCTTCGCCCTAAACCTATCCTCCTTCCTCTTTTTCTTCTCCCCCTCCCTCCTCCCAAACTCCTCATCCAGCTTCTCCGCACTCCCCCACTTCCTCCCAAACGCATACTCCTCAACCTGATACCTCAAGTACAGCATCATATTGTTCCAGCTCGCCTTGTGCGGATTCGGCCGCTCCAGATGCGGCAGCAGCTCCGCATCCTTGAGCTCCGGATCCGTCAGGAGATAATCCTCCTTCGCCTCCGTCTTCGTCAGCAGACTGTACTTCTCCGCCCGCGCCTCCTTGCAGCCGTTGCACACCGCGCAGCCGAACACGTCCGCCCATTTCCAGTCGATCTCCAGGCTGCCGCATTCGCGACACAACAGCTGGTCCTTTTCCTCTTTCTGGAGCACGCTGAGGCCGGGCTCAAAGGGCCCGGCTCTCTGCTCGCGGAGGGAGCGCAGCAGTTGGTGGCGCTCCCATTCCTTGAGCGTCATGTGGGCGGGCTTCTCGTCTTGCGAAGGGGCGTGCAGGGCCCGGTTGTGGGGGTCGTCTTCGGCGGTGAGGAAACCGCCTTTGGTGTCGGTCATCTTGCTGAAGTCGTATTCGACGAACTTGGCGAAGTTGCGCGCGGGGCGGATGTCGTCCAGGGGGCGGAAGGCGGGGGGTTTGGCGGGCGGATCTTGGCTGCGTGCATCGCGGTGGGTGGAGGGGGCGGATGTGGATGTGGAGGGGTGGGAGCGCTTTTGGCCGGCGAGGAGGTTGTGGGGGGAGAGGTTGCTGGAGGAGCGGGGGAGGGAGGGGGGGTTCTGGGCTTGTTGGCGCTCGGAGGATTCGCGCTGGGAGCGCAGGGCTTTGGCTTTGAGTCGGTTGATTTCCTGGGGTGGAGGTTAGTGTGGGTTTGGAGGGAGGGTGGATGTCATACTTACGATTCGTTTGACTTGTTCCGGGGTCAGTGGCGATTGCTGGACTCGATCGCTGGTTGTGGACGCCGCGGGTGGCGGCGGTGTTGAGGGTCGCTCTGCCATCTTGGGGAAACGTAATGATGTGCAATCCTCAGCTGATATTTTTTGGTCGGGATATTGAGATGAAACTATCGGTGTATGCAAGTAAGGATCAGAGAGTCAGACTTGTAGCGCCAAGCTCGAGGGATGTGACCGCTAATCGACAAATAAAGGCGTGTCTCTGGGTAGCTCAGGAGTGTTGTATAAGCGGGATAGCTGTTATATGTAACCGTTTCGACTTGTCACAGTGTCAAGGCCTTGTTCCTTTGGTGATAGAGATGGAAAGGTTCAAAGGTTGGATGTCGATAATGATTTTTATGTCTAACCCTAAACGGTACACATTTTCTACATGGACTCCCCATTCCAGGTTACCCACGAAGAGTGCCGATGCCCACGAGTTTGAGATAGCATCTCTGCACGAAATTTAGCCTCCTACTCCTCCTTCGCACCCCCCGAGCCCGCCCTCTCCGCCAGCTCAATACTCTTCTTATCCGCCTTAACCTCCCCCGCGCCCCCCATACCCATGAACCCGCCCGCCGCCTTCCACGGCCTTTTCAGCTCCCCAGCGGCCGGCTGGCCCAGCACATGAATTTTAAACAAATTCCCCTCGAACGCGCCTTTCAGCGGGATGATGCTCTGGATCAGCAGCGGGTTCG